>ERZ808054.824-NODE-824-length-22991-cov-4.014227_pt1 | contig 22991 bp, 16 predicted proteins | sample MGYA00380201_ERZ808054 | MGnify/ENA primary metagenome ERZ808054 (study PRJEB31490, sample SAMN06133419) | mouse gut metagenome | isolation source: Z5_2 | host: mice | place: China: Chengdu | collected 2015-05 ...
GGAAGGGGAAAGAAGCATAAACAGGAAACTGGACGAAGTCTTCCTGGGACTGGTACATAAATTACGGATTACGGACGGGAATTTTTTGGACTTGGTGGTGGAAGACCCTTTTTTTAACCGGATGACGGATATCACGGATGTACTATAATGTCTGCTGCAACATGGACCATGCGGCGTCTGCCGGTATGCCTAAGCCGCCGAAGGCCGGGGGCAGGCACGGCGCCGGGAAAAACGCGGAACATACGGGAAAGGAAGGAACGGATGGATTTTGAACTGACGGCATCGATGATGTGTGCCAACTACGGCAATTTGGAAAAAGAAATAAGGGAATTGGACGAAGGCGGTATCGACTCCTTCCATATCGATATTATGGACGGCCGTTTTGTCCCCAATTTTGCCATGTCCTTAAACGACATGAAATGTGTGGCGGGGAAGACGAAGAAGCCGCTGGATGTACACCTGATGATTGAACATCCGAATAACAATGTTCAGTTGTTTTTGGATAACTTAAGACCGGGCGATACGGTTTACATCCATCCGGAGGCTGAGTACCACCCGTCCACCACCCTGCAGAAAATCATCAATGCGGGCATGGTTCCGGGTATCGCCATTAATCCGGGGACAAGCGTGGAAACCGTGTATGAGATGCTGCGCATTGTAAAAAAAGTCCTGATTATGACGGTGAACCCCGGTAATGCCGGACAGATGTACATGCCGTATGTGGGGAAAAAGATTACGCGCCTGCTGCAGTTAAAAGAGGAAATGAGTTTTCGGACTTATTGGGACGGCGCATGCAGCGCGGAGAAGATACAGGTCTTTGCACCGATGGGAATGGACGGTTTCGTGCTGGGTACGACGCTTTTGTTCGGCAAAGGAAAACCGTACGGGGAAGTGCTGCAGGAAATCCGCCGGTATGCCGGCTGACGGGTTACAGGGAAACAGGGGGAAGCCATGAACATTGCGCTAATTTTATCAGGGGGTACCGGAACCAGGCTTGGGGCGGATATTCCAAAGCAGTACATAGAGGTAAACGGCAGGCCGGTGATTTCCTACTGCATGGAGCGGCTGGCGGGACATCCGGGCATTGACGCCGTTCAGATTGTGGCGGCGGGGCAGTGGCAGGAAACGGTTTTGGCGTGCGCTGAGAAATACTGCGGACGGACTTTCCGCGGCTTTTCCCTGCCGGGGGAGAACCGTCAGCTTTCCGTTTACCATGGGCTTACGGATATCCTGCGCTATGCATCCGGGGAGGACGTGGTGATGGTGCATGATGCGGCAAGACCCCTGCTCTCCGCGCGGATGATTACGGACAGTCTGGACGCCCTGGAAGGGCATGACGGTGTCCTGCCGGTGCTTGCCATGAAGGATACCGTGTACCAAAGTACGGACGGGAAGAAAATCAGTGCATTGCTTGACAGGGGCAGCATTTTTGCGGGGCAGGCGCCGGAAACGTTCCGGCTTGGCAAGTATTATGAGGCGGTAGGAAGTCTGCTTCCGGACCGGATACGTTCCGTCAACGGCTCCTCGGAACCGGCAGTGATGGCAGGGATGGATATTGTCATGATTCCGGGGGACGAAGGAAACTTTAAGATTACCACGGCGGCGGATTTGGAGCGTTTCCGTGAAAAGGTCGGGCGGCAGGCGTGACAGGGAATCCGTGTGCGGAAGATAAAAGGTGGGAGACCAGAATAAGAAGTGGGAGAAAACGGAAGGTAACGGAAAAACGCGGCAGGAAATGGGCGGCAGCGGAAAGGAGAAGCAGATGAAAGCATGGGTTTTACATGGGGTTGGCGATATCCGCTCGGAGGAAGTACCGGTCCCGCAGGCGGCGGAAAGGGAGGTTTTGGTTGCGGTGAAGGCGGCAGGCATTTGCGGTTCCGATATCCCAAGGATATACGGGACGGGGGCGCATGTCCATCCGCTGGTGCCGGGGCATGAATTTTCCGGTGTGGTGGAAGCGGTGGGAGCCGGGGCGGATTCCAAATGGACGGGGAAGCGCGTCGGCATTTTTCCGTTAATCCCGTGCGGGGAATGCGCACCGTGCCGGAAGCGGCGGTATGAGCTGTGCAGACAGTACGGTTACCTCGGCTCGCGCAGGGACGGCGGTTTTGCGGAATATGTCCGGGTACCCGAATGGAACCTGGTGGAACTGCCGGACCGTGTGTCCTTTGCGGAAGCGGCCATGTTGGAACCGATGGCGGTGGCTGTCCATGCGATGCGCAGACTCATGCCGGACAAGGACGCTGCGGTGGTGGTTTATGGGCTTGGCACCATAGGGCTGCTGCTTGTCCTGTTTTTGATGGATGCAGGAATCCGCCGTATTTTGGCGGTGGGAAATAAGGACTCCCAAAAACAGATGCTTCTTAAAACGGGGTTGGACGGCCGGTTCTATTATGACGGCAGGGATTCGGATGTGGACGGATGGGTACGGGAACATACGGACGGTGCAGGAGCGGATGCGGTGTTTGAATGCGTCGGCAGGAATGGGACCTTTGCACGGGCGGTGGGACTGGCAGCGCCGGAAGGGAAGGTTTGCCTGGTGGGCAATCCCCTTACGGACATGATGCTTGGAAGGGATATTTATTGGAAAATCTTAAGAAACCAGCTTTTTATTACGGGGACATGGAATTCTTCTTATCTGCATGATTCCGGCGACGACTGGCATTATGTCCTTGACCGGCTTTCGGCGGGGGCCGTCACGGACGGGGAAGGCATGGAAAAACGGACCGGACGGATTGCGCCGGAAATGCTGGTGACACACAGACTGCCTTTGGAAGAATTGGATTACGGACTGCACATTATGCGGGATAAAACGGAGAATTATGTGAAAATCATGGCGGTGGGGCGTTAGTTACTTTTCGCATCCATGTCAGCTTTGAGGCGTTTTCGCACATGAATGCGCGAAAATCCCGAGGGTTGCAGCACCAAAATGCGCATATGTGCATTTTGTGTGCATCGCGAAGCGTGTTACAGACTGCCCATCATGCGGGATAAAACGGCGGATGCTGATTTATTTACAATTTACATATTAAAGACACAATGCTAAAATAATTCCATGGGTAAAGAATGCGTGTGGGAGGTAAACGGAGAATGGCAAGGTATTTCAATACGGAAGGTTCCTGCAGACCGGAAGAACATTATATGGTAAGGCTGGACGAAAGGCTTGGGAAGATAAAAAGAACATTGGTTGACAGGAGGAAATATTTTGTCATTAACCGCGGGCGGCAGTATGGAAAGACGACGATGCTGAATGCCCTGGAAAAATACCTGAAGGAAGATTATCTTGTTTTGACATTGGACTTTCAGGAAATTGAAACGGCAGGTTTTGCAAACGGGGCAGTATTCTCACGGATACTTGCAAAAAAAACGGATGCGGCATTCCGTTATATAGAGACAGAAGATAAAGAAAGAATGAGGGAATTGCTGCAGGATTTTATAAACGGTAATCCTGCTTACGGGTTGGATGGATTATTTGAATGTTTCAGCAGTATGTGTGAAATCAGTTCACGCCCGATCGTGTTAATGATTGACGAGGTAGACAGTGCGGGGAATCATCAGGTATTTTTGGATTTTTTGTCGCTGCTTAGGGCATATTATCTGAAACGTGATAAAATGCCGGTTTTTCATTCGGTTATCCTCGCGGGAGTATACAGCATAAAAAACCTGAAGTTGAAGCTGCGTCCGGAAGCTGAACATCAATACAACAGTCCGTGGAATATTGCGGCTGATTTTGATATTGATATGAATTTTTCGCCGATGCAGATTTCAGGAATGCTGGAAGAATATGAAGATGATTATCATACGGGAATGGATACCCGGGCGGTGGCAGAAGAAATCTATGCGTATACGTCAGGCTATCCGGTGCTTGTATCCCTGATATGTAAGCGGATTAATGAAAAAATTGCCGGAAGTGCCGGGTATGAAAATATGGGGAAGGCATGGACAAAAAAAGGAGTGAAAAAAGCGGTAACGCTTATTTTAAAAGAAAGCCAGCTTTTGTTTGAGAGTATGGCAAAACAGCTTGACACATATGAAGATCTTTACCGTATGACGGAAGATATTATATACCGTGGAAAACAGGTAACATACAGCCCGGAGCAGAAATCCATCAGCCTGGGAGTTATGTTTGGATTTTTAAAAGAAGAAAATGGGCATGTTGCCATTGCAAACAGGATGTTCGAAATGCGCCTGCTGAATTTATTTATGGCGGAGGAAGCGGGAAGCGACGCGTATGTACAAGGCGGAATCGACCGGATTGGATTTATAAAAAACCATAGGCTTGATATGGATTTGGTTTTGAAAAAATTCGTTGATTATTTTACCGAAATCTGCAGCGGAAAAGATACCAAATTCATTGAGAAATATGGACGGAAAATGTTTTTGCTTTATCTTAAGCCTATCATCAACGGTACGGGGAATTATTATCTTGAGGCACAGACGAGGGACGAAAGGCGTACGGATGTTATCGTGGATTATTTGGGGGAACAGTTTGTTGTCGAGTTGAAAATTTGGCATGGTAATGAGTACAATGAGAGAGGCAGGGAGCAGCTTTTGGATTATTTGGAGTATTACCATAAAGATAAGGGGTATTTGCTTAGCTTTAATTTTAATAAGAATAAGAAAATAGGCGTAAGAGAGATTACGATTGACAGTAAGACGATTGTGGAGGCAGTCGTATAAGAACGCAAAGGGCAGGGGGGGAATTTTCAAACACGCTCTAAAACGTTCATAAACCGCCGTTTGGAAACAATAAGAAATACCACCATTTTTTGAACAGGTTGTGAAAAGTTACCGGCAAGGGGAGCACAGGGCGGCAGGGACAAACCGGGCAGGGCATACCGTTCTTGTTTTCTGCGTCTGGCATCCGGCATCAGCCTCCACCTGCGAATACAACATTTCAGGCTGAACGGTTATCTCTTTTATATTTTATAACTCCAGTCCCCGTTTCCGGTACAATACCCAAAACAATCCGCCCGCCGCAAGCAGGTTCATGGCAACGACGTGTTCCAAATCCGGTTAAATCTCTTTCGGCGCCCCTTGCTCCACAATTTTCCCTTCATGCAGCAGGAAAATATAATCACAAAGCCCTGCCCGGTCACTATTTCCCGATGCAAGATACCGGAATGCATGTTGCCGTTTTGGATGCGTATGTTGCCGGCATCAGTAAGGGTTTGATAATTCTGCTGGTTTTGTGTATAATATATAAACAAAGCGCAGTCGCCTTTTGCGGTCACGGGATGCGGCAGAAGCGGCGCAGAAACGAGGTAGAGCATGAAAACTAAGAAAACCATGAAAACCATGAAAACCGCGAAAAAGAGAGCCGTGTTGTTTATGGCGGCGGTTCTGCTTACCGTCCTGTCCGGCTGCGGCAAAACACAGGGCGGCAACGGGACAGGGCAGGGAAGCGGGGAGTCTGAGTATGCGGATTCCCTGGAAGTGTTAAACACGGTGGTCAAGGTGTATGGGGAAGACGAGCTGTTTGCCATGTACGGAGGGGACCAGGCAAATGCGGTGATGGATGCGCCGGGAAAATTTGATATCAGTAAGACGGATGAGTTGGACTTTACGCTGGGACTGCCGCAGGAACAGTTTTCCAGTCTTGAGGATGCGGCATCCATGGTGCATATGATGAATGCGAATACCTTTACCGGCGCCGTTTACCGCCTGAAGGACGGCACGGACATGGATGCGTTTGCGGATGCGGTGAAATCCAATCTCTTAGCAAGGCAGTGGGTATGCGGACAGCCTGACACGATTCTCATAATCAATGTGGACGGCAGGTATGTGATTACCGCTTTTGGCGTTGCAGAGATGATAGAGACTTTTAAAAACCATGCACTGGAGACGCTGACCGGGGCACAGGTGATGGTGGAAGCGCCGGTTATCTGAGTCTGTGCGGCCGGTAAGCGGATGGATGGGGGAAGGAAGCTATGCTGTTTTCCAGTATTTCGTTTTTATATTATTTTCTGCCCGTGACGCTTGCGCTTTATTTTGCGGTTCCGCAAAGGTTTAAAAATGCGGTTCTTCTTTTGGCCAGCCTTGTATTTTACGGGTGGGGGGAGCCGAAGTATGTGCTGCTTATGGGATTTTTGGTTGTGCAGGGATACGGATTCGGGCTGCTTTTGGAAACATACAGGGGGAAAAAGGCAGGAAGGATATGCTGCATGGTTTCGGTCATGGTCAGCCTGTCTTTTTTGCTGTATTTTAAATATGCGGATTTTTTCCTGGGAAATGTTAACCGGGTGACGGGGCTTTCACTTCCGCTTCTGCGCCTTGCCCTGCCGGTGGGCATCAGTTTCTATACTTTTCAGATTATCAGTTATACCGTGGATGTATACCGCGGAGAAAAAGCGCAAAGGAATCCGGTCCGTTTGGCGGCTTATGTGGTCATGTTTCCCCAGTTAGTGGCAGGACCCATTGTCAGGTATTCCGATTTGGCGGGGCAGTTGGCGGAGCGGACGCACTCTTTCCGGGGGGCGGCATATGGGATACGCCGTTTTGTCATTGGTCTGGCGAAGAAAATCCTGCTTGCCAACCAGCTTGGGGAACTGTGCAGTGTGTTCCGGGCATCGGGGGAGAAGTCGGTCCTGTTCCATTGGATGTATGCCGTTGCCTTTACCCTTCAGATTTATTTTGACTTTTCGGGATACAGCGATATGGCGATTGGGCTGGGCAGGGTATTCGGTTTCCGCTTTTTGGAAAATTTTAACTATCCGTATATTTCTGCAAGCATTACGGAATTTTGGCGGCGGTGGCATATTTCTTTGGGAACATGGTTCAGGGACTACGTTTATATTCCGCTGGGGGGAAACCGCAGGGGGCGGGGAAGACAGCTTGTGAATATCCTGGTGGTATGGATGCTGACCGGATTTTGGCATGGTGCGGCATGGAATTTTGTTTTATGGGGGCTTTTTTACGCGGTGCTCCTGACGGCGGAAAAGCTGTGGCTGTTGAAACGGCTGGAAAAGAGCCGGATTTTGTCCCGTGCATATACCCTGTTTTTTGTCATGGCGGGTTTTGTGGTGTTCCATGCACAGGATTTGGGGCAGGCATATGCTGATTTGGCGGGACTTGTGGGGGGCGGGGGGATTCCCCTCGTTTCGGCGCAGGCACTGTACTGCCTGCGCAGTTTCGGGACCGTCCTGCTTGCCGGGGGAATCGGGGCGACGCCGGCGGTACGTGATTTGGGAAAGAAAATAGCAGCACATCCGGCGGGGAAAAAAATTCTGGCTTTGGCGGAGCCTTTGGTACTTGCGGCATTCCTGCTTGTCATGACGGCTTATTTGGTGGACGGTTCCTTTAATCCGTTTCTGTATTTCAGGTTTTAAGGAATGGTATGCCAACGGTGCACACGGACCGGATGGCGGGAGGATTTCATTGCTTAAGGAGGCTGGCATATGATGGAATATCCGGATGATAACAGGGAAAAAAATACCGGACCGGATACGGGAGCCGGTGGGAAAAAACACAGGGGCGCGGAGGAAGGCGCGGGAACCGGAAAGAAGGACGGGATTTTGTGCGTGGTATTTATACTCCTGCTTGCCGGAGGCTTCCTGCTCTGCCTGTTTCTGCCGAAAGACCGGTATTCGGAAAGCGAACGGCGTATGCTTACGCCGATGCCCGTTCTGTCGGCGGAGAGTGTGTGGAGCGGGTGGTTTATGTCCGGTTTTGAGGATTATGCGGCGGATGCTTTTCCTTTCCGGGATGCTTTCCGTGGAATCAAAGCGGCGGCGGCACGGAACGTATTTTTCAGGCAGGACAATAACGGGATTTATGAGGCGGACGGGTTTCTTGCCGCCATGGAATATCCCATGGACAGGGATTCCCTGGTCCGGGCGGTGGAGCGGTTCCGCCTGGTCTGCGGGAAATATCTGACGGATGAAAATAAAGTTTATTTGTGTGTAATACCGGATAAGAATTGTTTCTTGGCGGAGGAAAGCGGGCATCTTTCGATGGATTATGCGGATTTTGAGAAGCAGATGGCGGATCTTGCGGATTTTGCGGAGTATATTCCGGTTTCTGATTTGCTGGAGCGGGATGATTATTACCGGACGGATACCCATTGGCGGCAGGAGCGGATCTTGGATGTGGCGGACCGGCTGGCACGGGCAATGGGGACGGAACTTGTGCAGGATTATGAAATCCGCACGCTGGAGCAGGATTTTTACGGTGTTTACCATGGGCAGGCGGCGCTGCCCCTTGCGCCGGACCGTTTGCAGTATGTGGTGGGGGAAGACATCCTTGCCTGTGAAGTCTATGACTGGCAGAACGGAAAGGAGATAGCGGTCTATGACATGGAAAAAGCAGCGGGGCGGGACCCTTATGAGATGTTTCTGTCGGGTTCCCTTTCCCTCCTTACGGTGAAAAATCCCCATGCCCGGACGGATAAAAAACTGGTCCTGTTCCGGGATTCGTTCGGATCGAGTATCGCCCCTCTGCTTGCCGGCGGTTATGCACAGATTACGCTGGTGGATATCCGTTACATCCACCCGGAACAGTTGGGACAGTTTGTGGATTTCGAAAATTGTGATGTGTTGTTTTTGTACAGTACGCTTGTGTTAAACCACAGTGGGACATTAAAGTAATATGGGGAGGGCATACGTGACGGCTGCGGGATGCCCTCCCTGTTTTGGATGATGGGATGGTATGACGGTGTATGGACGATATAAGAATAAGGAGGAAACGGGATGCAGAAAATATTTTACGGCGGGGATATCCTGACCATGGTAAAGGAAGACGACGCGCCGGAAGCGGTGTGGGTGAAGGACGGGAAGATTGCATATGTCGGGACGCGGGAAGAAGCGGAACGTCTGGCGGACGCGGGGGCAAAGCGGATTGACCTGCAGGGGAAAACGCTGATGCCGTCTTTTATCGACGCGCACAGCCATATGGCGATGTTTTCCCGGTTTTCTTCTTTTGCGGACCTTTCGGGATGCGGGGACTTTGGGGATATCGTTTCGGCATTGGAACAGTATATAAAAAAGAATAGAATCGGTGAAAACGGGGCGGTGGTGGCGTGCGGGTATGATCACAATTTCCTGAAGGAAGAAGCGCATCCCACGGCAAAAGTACTGGACCGGGTGTCCGATACCATACCCATTTGTCTGTTCCATACTTCCGGGCATATGGCGGTGGCAAATACGCCGCTGTTAAGGGAGGCAGGTATTTCCCGAAAAACAAAAGACCCGAAAGGCGGACGCATTGGGAGGGACGGCAGCGGGGAACCCGACGGTTATCTGGAAGAACTGCCGGCGGTGATGCCCGTGCTGGGGAAAGCATTTTCCAGGCTGGACATGGACCCGGTACGGCAGATGGAGGAGGTCCAAAACATTTATTTAAAATACGGCATCACCACCGTGCAGGACGGCGGGGCGTCGGGAGAGACGGTGAAGGAATACCTCCGGTTGGCACGGCAAAACCTGCTTCATGTGGATGTGGTGGCTTATGTGCTGGCTGACGGAAAGGAAATACAGGCGTTGTTGCGGGAATATCCCGAAGCGGCAGGGCATTACTGGCGCCGGTTTCAAATCGGAGGAGGGAAAATCGTTTTGGACGGTTCGCCCCAGGGAAAGACGGCATGGCTCACCCGGCCCTATGAAGGCGGGGAGGAATGCGGCTACCCCGCCCACACGGACGGGGAAGTGGAGCAGGCGGCAAGAGATGCCATTGCCGGAAATTACCAGCTATTGGCACATTGTAACGGCGATGCGGCATCCGACCAATATCTGCGTTGCTACGGAAAAGCACTGGAGGCATTGGGGAATCCGGGAAAGGATCTGCGTCCGGTCATGATACACTGCCAGACAGTCCGGGACGATCAGTTGGACCGGATGGCGGAGCTTGGAATGATTCCTTCCCTGTTTGTCGCCCATACGTATTATTGGGGGGATGTACACCTGAAAAACCTGGGACCCGGACGGGGAGGAAGAATCAGTCCCGTAAAGTCCGCACTGGAAAGGGGGCTGTACTATAATTTCCATCAGGACAGTCCGGTGTTAAAGCCAGATATGATGCAGACCGTTTGGTGTGCGGTGAACCGTGTGACCAGAAAGGGCGTTAAAATCGGGGAGGAACAGTGCATTTCCGTTTTTGATGCCCTAAAAGGCGTGACCGTCCATGCCGCTTATGCCTACCATGAGGAAGACCGGAAAGGGACAGTGGAAGAAGGGAAGCTGGCGGATTTCGTGATTTTGGAAGCCAATCCGCTGAAAGCGGATAAGATGGCGTTAAAAGACATCGGGGTGGCGGAAACGATAAAAGAAGGTGTGAGTCTTTACCGGAAAAAAACTCTTGACCCTCACGCAGCGTCATAGTATACAATGGTGAAAACGGGAGAGGAGGAGAAAAAATGAGGACGGTAAAAGAAGTAAGCCGCCTTACCGGTGTCAGCGTCCGTGCGCTGCACCATTATGACGCGATAGGACTCTTAAAACCGGCGGAAACCACAAAAGCGGGTTACCGGATGTATGACGATGCGGCGCTCGGACGTTTGCAGACCATATTGATGTTCCGGGAGTTACGGTTTCCGTTAAAGGAAATCAAGGCAATCCTGGAAAGCCCGTCTTTTCGGCAGGAGGAAGCGCTGGAACAGCAAATCCGGCTGCTGGAGCTGCAGATGGAGCATATCAGGGGATTGGTTTCTTTGGCACGGGAAATACAGGAGAAACAGAAAACGGGAAAAATGGAGGAAACAGGAGAAATGGATTTTGCGGCATTTGATAAAAAAGAGATGGAAAGTTATGCGGAAGAAATAAAGCGCCGCTGGGGAAGCACCGGGGCGTATGCCGAATATACGGAAAAAGCGAAAGGAAAAACGGATTCGGAAATGGAAGAAACGGGAAAAAGACTGCTGGAGCTGCTTGCCGAAATCGGCTCCCTGCGGCAGTCCCTGCCGGAAGATGAGGAAGTGCAGGACAAAATAAAGGCTTTGCAGGGATTCATTACGGAGCATTATTATAACTGCACGGAAGAAATCCTGCGCGGGTTAGGGGAGATGTACGTAGGCGATGAACGCATGAAACATAATATTGACCAGGCGGGAGGAGAAGGAACGGCGGAATTCGTAAAACGGGCGGTTGATGTGTATACCGGTGCGTGACGTTGTAAAGTCAATAAAAAATAGCAGAATTTTTCTCTCCCGTACAAGCTGGTTTTAATCGGCTGAGGAATTGAAAAACGCCGGAAGCTGCATAAACACTGTGTTTTTGCACGCTCTCGGCGTTCTTTTCTTACCATATCGGTTAAAGAGATATAATCTCCTTTCATCTATGCGGTCTATAATTTTATTAACTTGCCGTTATCAAAATAATAGATATCTTCTCTCTTATATCCATATTTGGAATCAGGAATACTGATGTGCGGTTCAAAAGTAAACAGTTCAACATCTGATAATTTTTTATGGTTTCCCTTTTCGGTATATATCCTGTCATTTTTATTTTTTACAATGGAATGTCCAAGATTTCCAAGAAAATCCAAGTTAAGAAATCCTTTTTTCACAATAAAATCATTCATGAAATAATATAATTCCTCAAATGTCATATCCGGCGTTGCTACATCAATTAGAGTTTTATGCAGATATTCTTCCATCTGCAATCCTCTCCGCCACTCGTCATTTTTTATTCTGTCAGTTTCATCACATAAAACGCCATTTTCTAATACAAGCGTCCTTGCATAATCTCCCCAAATGTTATTCTTTTGAGGGCTTAAATCAATCGTGATAATATCATTTTCCTGTACGGTTCTATCCGTCACTTTATAATCTTTGCCTGATACGGAAACAGCAGTTTCATCTCCTGCAAAAACAAACGCGCCAACATCCCAATACCAAAATGAATCTGCGCCATTTTCCAACAAATAATTTTCACACAATGCTTTAATATCCGGTAGATTCATCCCGGCTTTAATCATGCCGGCAGCATACTTTATAGTTGCCCGGTTTAAGTTTTGCATTGCGCAATACAAGTCAAGCGTTTCCTTTGCCATACGATATCCATTGAATAAATGCTGTTTTATCGTCACTGTTGTACCCTGCCTTTCTGTAAAAATCCAATGTGCTTTCTTTCTTAGAGCCTGTTAGCAGCATCATTTTATAGCAGTTTTCTTTTAGGGCAATCTCTTTTGCATAATTCAGGCATTGCGTTGCCAGCCCTCTTTTTCTGAACTTTTCATCAGTTATCACATTTTCAATAAAAGCATACGGCTGCTGGTTGTGAGTCATATTGGGAATGATGACGCAGACACAAGAAGATACGATTTTCCCATTTTCTTCAGCAACAATCACATGATGATTTTTATCCTGAAAAATATCATCCCAAATCTGTAAAAGTTCAGCCGTTTTTTCCGGCATAGGATTATCATGTAGCTGCATATACAATCTTAATAAACCGTCTAAATCGTTTTTCACTATTTCTCTAATCATATATGGCATCCTTTCTTATTATTCCGATTCATCCAAATAGTATTGATTCCCCAATTGGCTGATATCACGCAAGGCAAAGCCATTTCAAATAATTCTGTCCGGGGTTTATACGACTTTGCAAACTTTCTAAAATTATATGTTTTCGTCTATAATACCACATTCTTTGGTATTTATCATTAAGAATTTATTATGTATGGTAAAGACCGGAAGCCTGTTTCCTAAAAATCCTGCATATCCGGGCATAAACGAGTATAATAAAATATAAATAAGAGAAAACAATTAAAAATACGAATCTGAGGTATTTATTATGTTTATGGAAGAACGACAGTTCCTGGAACGGGAAAACAGCCCTGACAGGCACAGGGGGCATGTAGTGAATGACTGTTATCCGGAAAAGAAAGGGAATAACCTGAAAACCCTAAAAACAAAAACTGCTTCTTATGAAACCTTTGTCTGTGGATTTGTCTGTGGATTAGTCTGTGGAATAGAAAAAAGGGGATTTGGTACCTTTTGCGTTGATGGCAGGCAGATGAAGGTTGACACAACAGATTTTTCAAAAATTAATATGGAAGAATTATTTTCACGGATTGCGGCATGGAAGGAGGAAATTCTGTATGATTGACGCGCATGTCCATTTGAAAAAAGTATTATGCACTTATGTGCAGGGAACACATGGACGCACTAATTGCAATATATCTGACAATTGGCGGATGTGGAAATAAAATAACAGAATATAGAAGGAAATTTTGCGAAATGATAAATTGTCTGACAATTTAAAGAAAAAAGTTATTTACAAGCAAGGGAAAAAGGTGTATAGTATTTTCTAGCAAGTCGCAACGGAGCGCAGAAAGGGTTCGTTGCGGCTTTTTTTATGCACAGCCCCGTGCAGCGGAAGTATGCCGCCAAAGATGGTGGGTGCCCGATGGAATATGGGAGAGAGGAGAGGAAAGAGTATGTTTGATGTAAAAAAGACAGTACCGCAGGCGCCGCTTTACCGGAAGGAATTTGAACATGATAACTGCGGAATCGGCGCCTGTGTCAATATTAAAGGGAAAAAGAGCCATGAAACGGTGGAAAATGCGCTGAAAATCGTGGAGAACCTGGAGCACAGGGCAGGAAAGGACGCGGAGGGGAAGACCGGGGACGGTGTGGGAATCTTAACGCAGGTGCCGCATAAGTTCCTTCTGAAAGTAACGAAACCCCTCGGCATAGAGCTGGGCGCGGAGCGGGAGTACGGTGTGGGAATGTTTTTCTTCCCCCAGGATGAAATGAAAAGGAACCGGGCAAGGAAAATGTTTGAAATCATTGTGGAAAAAGAGGGGCTTGAGTTCCTTGGCTGGCGCAAGGTGGACATCGTTCCTTCCGTACTCGGCCACAAGGCGGTGGAATGTATGCCATATATCATGCAGGGTTACGTGAAGAAGCCCGCCCATGTGGAAAAGGGGCTTGCGTTTGACCGGATGCTCTATATCGTGCGGCGTGTGTTCGAGCAGTCCGGTGACAATACGTATGTCGTTTCCCTTTCGAGCAGGACGGTGGTATATAAGGGCATGTTCCTGGTGGGGCAGCTTCGTACCTTTTTTATGGATTTGCAGGATCGGGATTACGAATCGGCAATCGCCATTGTGCATTCCCGTTTTTCCACGAACACCAATCCGAGCTGGGAGCGGGCGCATCCGAACCGCTTCATCGTGCATAACGGGGAAATCAATACCATCCGCGGCAATGCCGATAAGATGCTTGCCCGTGAGGAAAACATGGAATCCGAACACCTCCACGGACAGCTCCATAAAGTGCTTCCGGTGGTCAACGCTTCCGGTTCCGATTCCGCCATGCTGGACAATACGCTGGAATTTCTCGTGATGAGCGGCATGGACCTGCCGCTTGCGGTGATGATTACGATTCCCGAGCCGTGGGCAAACAACAAGACCATGAACCAGCATAAGAAGGACTTTTACCAGTATTACGCAACCATGATGGAGCCTTGGGACGGTCCGGCATCCATCCTTTTCTCGGACGGCGATATGATGGGGGCAGTGCTTGACCGGAACGGTCTGCGCCCTTCCCGCTATATGATTACCGCCGGCGACCAGCTCATTCTTTCCTCGGAAGTGGGCGTACTGGACATCGACCCGACGAAAATCGTGGTAAAAGAAAGGCTGCGTCCGGGCAAGATGCTGTTGGTGGATACCGTAAAGGGCAAGGTTATCGACGATGAGGAATTAAAGGAAAAATATGCCTGTGCCCAGCCTTACGGCGAATGGCTGGACAGCAATCTGGTATCCTTAAAGGAGCTTAAGATTCCCAACAAAAGGGTGCCGGAATTTTCCTGTGAGGAACGGCAGCGGATGCAGAAAGCCTTCGGCTATTCCTATGAGGAATTAAAAACCAGTATCCTTCCCATGGCGAAGAACGGCAGTGAAGCCATTGCAGCGATGGGCGTGGATACCCCGATTCCGGTTTTGAGTAAGACGTACCATCCGCTGTTCCATTATTTTAAGCAGCTTTTTGCGCAGGTGACGAACCCGCCCATCGATGCCATCCGCGAGGAAGTGGTGACTTCCACCACGATTTACATCGGTACGGAAGGGAATCTGCTGGAGGAATCCCCGAAGAACTGTAATATATTGAAAGTCAACAATCCGATTCTCACCAACACGGATATCATGAAGATTAAGGACATGAAGGCGGACGGATTTAAGGTGGGGGTAGTGCCGATTACCTATTACAAAAATACCAGCCTGGAGCGTGCCATCGAGCGGCTGTTTGTGGAAGTGGACCGGGTATACCGGGAGGGCGTCAACATCCTGATTCTTTCCGACCGGGGCGTGGATGAAAACCATGTGGCAATTCCGTCCCTTTTGGCGGTATCGGCGTTAAACCAGCATTTGGTGCGGACCAAAAAGAGGACCGGCGTGGCGCTGATTTTGGAATCCGGCGAGCCCAGGGAAGTGCATCACTTTGCCACCCTGCTTGGGTACGGCGCCTGTGCCATCAACCCTTATCTGGCGCAGGAGTCCATCCGGGAACTCATTGACAACCGGATGCTGGATAAGGATTATTATGCGGCGGTGGATGATTATAATCATGCGATTCTGCACGGTATCGTGAAAATTGCATCCAAAATGGGCATTTCCACCATCCAGTCCTATCAGGGGTCGCAGATTTTTGAAGCAATCGGCATGGACTATGGGATGGTGCACAAATATTTTACCAACACGGTCTGCCGTGTGGGAGGCATTACAATTGAAGATATCGAGAAGCAGACGGATGCCCTGCATTCCAAGGCGTTTGACCCGCTGGGGCTGGAATCCGACCTGACGCTGGACAGCCTGGGACATCATAAGATGCGCAGCGGTGCGGATGAACACCTGTATAATCCGGCGACCATCCATTTGCTGCAGGAGTCCACGAAGCGGGGCGACTATGAAATGTTCAGGCAGTATACCGCACTGGTCAATGACGAAACTTCCGTCAAGAACCTGCGGGGGCTGATGGACTTTAATTATCCGAAGAAAAGCATTTCCCTGGAGGATGTGGAAAGCGTGGATTCCATCGTGACGCGGTTCAAGACGGGCGCCATGTCTTACGGGTCGATTTCCAAAGAAGCCCATGAAACGATGGCAATCGCCATGAACCGGCTTCACGGAAAATCCAATTCCGGCGAAGGCGGTGAGGATTTGGACAGATTGACCGTAGGAGTCGATGGCATGGACCGCTGCTCGGCGATTAAGCAGGTGGCGAGCGGACGGTTTGGCGTGACCAGCCGTTATCTGGTCAGTGCAAAGGAAATCCAGATTAAGATGGCACAGGGGGCGAAGCCGGGAGAAGGCGGGCACCTGCCAGGCGGTAAGGTATACCCGTGGATAGCCAAAACAAGACACTCTACGCCAGGCGTCGGGCTGATTTCCCCTCCGCCCCACCACGATATTTATTCCATCGAGGATTTGGCGGAACTGATTTATGACTTGAAAAATTCCAATAAGGATGCGAGGATTTCCGTGAAACTGGTATCCGAGGCGGGCGTGGGAACCGTTGCAGCGGGCGTGGCGAAGGCGGGCGCGCAGGTCATTTTAGTCTCCGGCTACGACGGGGGTACCGGCGCGGCACCGCGCAATTCCATCCACAATGCAGGGCTTCCGTGGGAGCTGGGATTGGCGGAAACCCATCAGACTTTAATTATGAACGGACTGCGCAATAAGGTGCGCATTGAGACGGACGGGAAACTGATGAGCGGACGGGACGTGGCGGTTGCGGCGATTCTAGGTGCGGAGGAATTCGGGTTTGCCACCGCGCCCCTGGTTACCATGGGCTGCGTCATGATGCGGGTCTGCAACCTGGATACCTGTCCGGTGGGCGTGGCGACGCAGAACCCGAAGCTGCGCAGGAACTTTAAGGGCAAGCCGGAGTACGTGATGAATTTCATGAAATTCATTGCGCAGGAACTGCGGGAATATATGGCAAAGCTGGGTGTACGCACCGTGGATGAGCTGGTAGGACGTACGGATTTGCTCAAAATAAAGGAAACGCTGACGGACAGCCAAAGAAAGGTGGACTTAACCCAGATTCTTTCCAACCCCTATGAAGGAAGCAGGGAGAAGGTGACGTTTGACCAGAAACGGGTGTACGATTTCCATTTGGAGCGGACGTTGGATGAAAAAGTGCTGCTGCGGCAGCTTTCCGGAGCTATTGACAAAGGGACGGGAAGAAGCATAGAAGTGGATGTGAAGAACACCGACCGCGCGTTCGGAACGATTCTCGGCTCGGAAATCACCAGGAGGCTGGGGGACGATGTGGCGGAAGACACGTACCGCGTCCTCTGCAAAGGGGCTGGCGGCCAGAGTTTCGGCGCGTTTATTCCAAAGGGGCTGACCCTGGAACTAGTGGGAGAGAGCAACGATTATTTCGGGAAAGGATTATCCGGCGGAAAACTGATCGTTTATCCTCCGGCGGGCAGCCGGTTTAAACCGGAGGAAAACATCATTATCGGAAACGTGGCGCTTTACGGCGCTACCAGCGGTAAGGCATTTATTAACGGCGTGGCGGGCGAACGGTTCTGCGTGCGCAATTCAGGCGCACATGCGGTGGTGGAAGGCGTGGGCGACCACGGCTGCGAATACATGACCGGGGGGCGTGTGGTCGTTTTGGGACCTACCGGAAAGAATTTTGCGGCAGGCATGAGCGGCGGTATCGCTTATGTGCTGGACGAAAACAGGGATTTGTACATCCGCCTGAATAAGGAAATGGTTTCTTCCCATGAGCTGACCAACAAGTATGACGTGTTGGAATTAAAGGAAATGATTAAGGAACATGTAGCGCTGACCAATTCGGTTAAAGGAAAGGAAATTTTGGACCACTTTAAGGACTACCTGCCGAAATTTAAGAAAATCATTCCTTATGATTACGAACGGATGCTGACTGCCATTGTGCAGATGGAGGAAAAAGGGCTGAGTGCGGAGCAGGCACAGATTGAAGCATTTTATGCGAATCAGGGAAAGTAGCATATGGGAAGGTCTGCACCCTGCACGGTATGGAAAGGGTGCAGGTCTGACCGTGACGACTGGAAAAGGACTGCAAAATGACAGTGGCAGCGGGAAAGGAGTGTAGGGAGAAATGGGAAAACCGACGGGTTTTATGGATTATAAAAGGGAAGTTTCCAAGGCGGCGCAGCCGAAAGAAAGGATTAAGGATTTTAACGAGTTCCATGAGCATCTGCCGCAGGAGAAGCAGCAGATGCAGGGGGCAAGGTGCATGGAGTGCGGGGTGCCGTTCTGCCAGGCGGGCATGAATATCTGCGGGATGACTTCGGGATGTCCGCTGCATAACCTGGTGCCGGAGTGGAACGATTTGGTGTATACGGGCAACTGGAAACAGGCATATAACCGGTTAAAGAAGACGAACAGCTTCCCGGAGTTTACTTCACGGGTCTGTCCGGCATTATGTGAGGCGGCGTGTACCTGCGGGCTGAACGGGGAGCCTGTGGCCACGAAGGAAAACGAGTATGCGATTATCGAGAATGCCTATGCGGAGGGATATGCGGCGGCGAAGCCGCCCAAGGTACGCACGGGAAAAAGGGTTGCGGTGGTAGGAAGCGGCCCGGCGGGACTGGCAGTGGCGGACCAGTTGAACAAACGCGGGCATTCGGTGACGGTATATGAACGGTCCGACCGGATTGGGGGTCTGTTAATGTACGGGATACCGAATATGAAGCTGGAGAAGAAGATCGTGGAACGCAAGGTGAAGATTATGGAGGAAGAAGGCGTGACCTTTCTTACCGGAACGGATGTGGGAAAGGACGTAAAAGCGGAAGCGCTGCTAAAAGAGTACCATAAGGTGGTGCTTGCCTGCGGCGCCTCCAATCCCAGGGACATCCAGGCGGCAGGCAGGGATGCCAAGGGGATTTACTTTGCCGTGGATTTCCTGAAAGCAAATACGAAAAGTCTTTTGGATTCCCGTTTAGAGGACGGGAAATACGTGAACGCCAAGGACAAGAACGTGGTCATTATCGGCGGCGGCGATACGGGCAACGACTGTGTGGGGACGGTAATCCGCCACGGCTGTAAGTCAGTGACCCAAATCGAAATGATGCCGAAAGCGCCGGATACGAGAGCGGAGAACAATCCGTGGCCGGAGTGGCCGAAAGTATGCAAAACGGATTACGGCCAGGAGGAAGCCATTGCGGTATTCGGTCACGACCCGCGCATTTACGAGTCTACGGTAAAGGAATTTGTGAAAGATAAGAACGGCAGTTTAAAGGCGGTAAAAACCGTAAAGCTGGCGTGGGAAAAAGAAGAAGCCACAGGGCGTATGGTAAGGAAAGAAGTGGCGGGAAGCGAGCAGACCCTTCCGGCGGAAATCGTCCTAATTGCGGCGGGGTTTTTGGGAACCCAAAAGTATGTGTCGGATGCCTTTAAGGTGGAACTGGACGGGAGGACAAACGTGAAAACCGCAGCGGGGGCTTATGAAACCACGGCGAAGAACGTATTTGTGGCAGGCGACATGCACAGAGGGCAGTCTTTGGTGGTATGGGCCATCCGGGAAGGCAGGGAAGCGGCGCGGGCAGTGGACGAAAGCCTGATGGGGTACAGTAATCTTATGGTGCAGTAGTATGGATTCAGGGCGGAATAAGCGGACCGGGAAGGGGTCCGCTTATTCCGTTTTGCGGCGTTTTGCGGCTGGGGGTGCCGGCCGGCTTTCGTGCAGGAGGGAAGTGAATAACCCGGCGGCCATGGACAGAGGATGTTCCCCGGACAGTACGAGACAGATGCGGCGGGACGGAAGCGTTTCCCGGAGGAAAAGCCGGAAAATTTTCCCTTCCCGCAGTTTTTGACTGGCAAAGTCAAACGGTACAAATCCTATGCCGAGGTTGTTTTCCGCCATGGGGGTGATCAGGTCCACGGTTTCCAGCTCGATGTCCGGTGCGAGGACTGCGCCGTGGGAAAGAAAGAAATGTTCCAAAAACTGCCGCGTAACGGAAGCGGGTTCCATGCAGATAAGCGGATAGGTGCACAGTTCCTGTATGGACAGGGGATGGGAGCACAGCCCGGCGTATTTAGGCCCCCCAATCAGAATGTCCTGGAATTCGGTGAGCGGGTAAACCCGGTAGCCGTTTAGGGGTTCGGATGCCGTGACGATAATGGCAAAGTCAATGAGTCCCGTGTCCAGCGCCTTTAGGGTGGCGGGGGTATTGTTATTGGAAATTTTCAGTTTGATGTGGGGATAATTTTCCTTAAATTGTTTTAAATGGGGCAGGAGGTAGTGGTGCAGCGTGGTTCCGGTTGCGCCGATGCGGACGGTTCCGTCGGTGAGTTTCATAAGGGCGCTTAATTCATTTTCGGCTTCCCAAAGGTGTCTGCAGGCAACGGAAACATGACGGAAAAGCAGTTCCCCTTCGGGGGTTAAGGTTACGCCCTTTTTAGAGCGGCAAAACAGGATGCAGTTTAACTCCCTTTCCATGCTGCCGATGCATTGGCTGACGGTGGGCTGGGAAAGGTAGAGGGCGCGGGCGGCAGCAGTGATGCTGCCTTGTTTGGCGACGTGGTAGAATACTTTGTAGGAATCAAAACTTACGGACATGGGGGCTCCTTTCTTTTTTGGGGTGGGGGATTTGGATATGCTTCTGTTTGGAGGGTGTGCCGGCACTCCGGGGGCAGGCATTTACCATAGACATTATCTATGGATAAAGTAATAAATATTAATTTTATTAATGCATGTAAAAGTAGTATAATACTTGGAGGTCGGGATGTAAAGCAGGAGGTTATTGGCTGCGGAGCGGGCAGTTGCCATAGGGTTACTGTTCGGCGGTCAATGTCACTTAGTTTGGAAAGGAGTATGACGGTGGTATGGTTAAGGATTTGACGGAGGGGTCTCCAAGAAGGGTGTTGTGGCAGTTTACGATTCCCATGTTTGTGAGCGTGGTTTTCCAGCAGTTGTATAATATTGCGGACAGTATCATTGCAGGGCAGTTTGCGGGGGAAGATGCGCTGGCGGCGGTGGGGGCTTCCTATCCGGTTACAATGATTTTTATGGCGATTGCGGTGGGGAGCAACATCGGATGTTCGGTGGTGATTTCCAATCTGTTTGGGGCGAAAAAGTATAAAGAGATGAAAACCGCGGTGTATACGACGCTGGTAACCGCATTTGTCCTGTCCGTGGTACTGACGGTGGCGGGGCTTTTGGGAACCGGGGGATTGATGGCGGTGATACGCACACCGGAGAATATTTTTGCGGATGGGGCGCTTTACCTGGGAATTTATATCGGCGGTTTTACGTTTCTGTTCCTGTATAATGTGGCAACCGGTATTTTCTCGGCATTGGGGGATTCCAAGACGCCGCTTTATTTCCTGATTGCGTCTTCCCTTGGAAATATTCTGCTGGATTATATTTTCGTGGCGGTTTGCGGCTGGGGGGTTGCAGGCGTGGCGTGGGCAACGTTTGCGGCGCAGGGAATTGCCTGTGTGCTGGCACTGTTTACCATGAAAAAGAGACTGGACGGGGTAAAGACGGAAGGAGGGAGCGAATTTTTCTCCTGGGAAATGCTGCGGAGGATCGGGCAGATTGCGGTTCCTTCCATATTACAGCAGAGTTTTGTGTCGGTGGGGAACATTTTCATCCAGGGGCTGGTGAACAGTTACGGTTCTTCCGTGATTGCCGGGTATTCGGCGGCGGTGAAACTGAATACGTTTGCCATTACCAGCTTTACCACACTGGGAAACGGGATTTCCAATTTTACGGCACAAAATCTTGGGGCAGGGAAGGGAGAACGGGTCAGGGAAGGCTTCCGTGCAGGAATCCAAATGGCCGTTATAGTGGTGGCAGTCTTCTTTGCAGCGTTTTTCCTAAACCGGGAAAGGATGGTACGGCTGTTCATGGGAGAAGAAAGTACGATGGCGTTATCTACGGGAATGGTTTTTCTGGAGATTGTGTCACCTTTTTATATTATCATCTCCGTGAAACTGCTGGCGGACGGTGTGCTGCGCGGCGCAGGGGCGATGCGGCAGTTTATGGCATCCACGTTTACCGATTTGGTGCTGCGGGTGGTGCTGGCATTTCTCCTGTCCGGGGTATCCGGTTCCATCGGGATATGGCTGTCCTGGCCCGTGGGATGGGGTGTGGCGGCGGTGATGTCGGTGGTATTTTACCGGAAGCTAAAGCTGGAGCGTGCATAAGGCATGAATACCGGAATGGGCAGTCCGGCACCGTCGGGCAGCCGTTTTTGCGGCATATATTAAGCGGGCAGGGGATTGTTTTCCCCTGCCCGCCGTGCCGTACGCCTGTCAGATTTGTTTTTTTACAATAACTGGAGTCCTGCTTCCAGCGCTGCTTTCATGACGTCTTCCGGCCAAAGGGAACATTGGACTTCGCCGATGTGCGCTTTGCGCAGGAAAAACATGCAGATACGGGACTGGCCGATGCCGCCGCCGATGGTGTAAGGGAGTTCTTCCTTAATAATGGACTGTTGGAACGGAAGGTCCGCCCGTTCGGGGCAGCCGGCTTTTTCCAACTGGGACAGCAGGGAATCTTTGTCCACGCGGATTCCCATGGAGGAAAGTTCCAGTGCGATGTCCAAAACCGGATAATAGACAACGATATCCGCGTTTAACGCCCAGTCGTCGTAGTCAGGGGCGCGTCCGTCGTGTTTTTCGCCGGATTCCAGCAAATCGCCAATCTGCATGATGCAGACGGCGCCTTTTGCCTTGCTGATGTAATATTCCCGTTCTTTCGGACTGTATTCGGGAAACATTTCTTCCAATTCCTTTGTAGTAATGAAGAAAATGTCATGGGGAAGTATTTCCTCTATGTAATCGTATTGGATGGCGAGGTACTTCTCCGTTTTGCGCAGAACTTTGTATACGGTGCGCACCACGTCCTTCAAGGTATCGAGGTTGCGTTCCTCTTTGGTAATGATTTTTTCCCAGTCCCATTGGTCCACATAAATGGAATGGATGTTATCCGTTTCCTCGTCCCGCCGTATGGCGCTCATGTCCGTGTAAAGCCCTTCCCCTATGGCAAAGCCGTATTTCTGTAATGCATACCGTTTCCATTTGGCAAGGGAATGGACGATTTCCGCCTG
>ERZ808054.825-NODE-825-length-22946-cov-4.463597_pt1 | contig 22946 bp, 17 predicted proteins | sample MGYA00380201_ERZ808054 | MGnify/ENA primary metagenome ERZ808054 (study PRJEB31490, sample SAMN06133419) | mouse gut metagenome | isolation source: Z5_2 | host: mice | place: China: Chengdu | collected 2015-05 ...
CTTTGTAGGCGTATTTATTACAGCCCTGCCTTTTTCCACTAAACTTTTTACGTGTTCCGCATCCACTTTCATGCAACATCTCCTCCATTTGACAAACAGTTGTTTACAATAAGTTTCACAGAGGTGACACACAACCCCGCCCGATCCGCCTGATTACAGCTTACCAACTCAAGACCCAAACTTTGTTCCCCGGACAATAGATGAAAATTTCCTATACAGCTTACTTTTTCATCAAAATAAAAAGTATTTGCCTCCGGTACTGATTTATCAGCCTTAAGTACAATCTCTACAGCCCTGTTGCCACATCTGACACGAACCTTATGCCCACCCTGCCATGACTGATATTTAGCAGAACGAGTCTGAATTTCCACCGAATAATCCCCTTCCTTATGAACGCTAAAATTCCAAACTGCCATTCCCTGCTCGCTACTCCAGCCAGATAAAATGCCATTCTGATCAATTCCCGGACCCTCGCTGGCAATATTAAAATTTTCTGCCTGCTTTGCTACATCCTCCTCACTTACTGCATTTTTCTCCGTCTCCACCACTTCTAAATGTACTTGTGCCAAATATGCCGGTAATAAAATTGTACCATCAGGCTGTTGATAAGCACCTGTCTTTACATCAGGCACTCCATCCAGTTCTAAACGGATAACATCCTGATAGGGGTTGCCTGAATAAGGGATAGTCAGCCTTAGCATATGATAATCAGAAACTTTCTCATGGGACTGCTCCACACTTACATCCTTATCCTTTTCTCCGATCAGAATGGCTTTCTTCACCTGATTTCGGATTCCCGAAAGCTCCAGCTTTTCCAGTTTTTCAAATAAATACAAATAAATGAAATTACCTTTCACAGAAGTCCTTCCCCAATTAAAGTCAACAGAAAAAGGAGTACAGGATGTTCCATAGACAGCTTCTTCATTCATATGTACCCATTTCCCCACTTCCCTAAGAATATTGATGCTCTCTTTAGGAATGGCGCCATTCGGCATCGGACCAATATTTAGCAAATAATTCACGCCCTTGCTCAAAAGCTCAATCATTTGACGAATCAGTGCCTTCGGCGATTTCCAGTTATCATCATTCTTCTTATATCCCCAAGTATGGTTCAAAGTGGCAGGTGTCTCCCAGTCACCCAATACTTTTCCGGCTGGTATCTCATTATCCCCTAAAGAACCATAATCTCCTACCCCTGGTTCATAACTGATCCTTCCACTGACAAGGCAGTCTGGCTGAATGCTCTTTACATAATCGCGTATTTCCTCGCTCTGCCTTCTGGTAATGCCCCTTGGTACATCAAACCAGATCAATCCCAAATCTCCATAATTTGTAAGAATTTCCTTTAATTGATGTTTACACTTTCCATCAACAAAACGCTGTACATCCTTATTTTCCGGGTTATAATCCCAATCGTTTCCCACACCATCTGGATCTTCCCAATCCAACGCCTGACTATAGTAGAAGCACATCTTGATGCCTGCCTTTTTAGCAGCCTTTGCCAATTCCTTTGCAGGATCTCTGTGGCTTGGACACATCTTTACAACATTGTAATCACTATATGCCGAATCATACATTGCAAAACCTTCATGGTGTTTAGAAGTAAATACAATGTATTTCATACCGGCTTCTTTAGCCAAACGTACATACTCTTCCGCATCAAATTTCTCCAATGTCAGCTTTGGCGCATAGGTTTGGTAATCTTTCAGCGGGATTCTTTTTCTTGCCTGAATCCACTCACCAATTCCCGGCTCCTCTTCCCCTTTATAACTTCCCTCCAGCGCTGAATATAAACCAAAGTGGATAAACATCCCATAACGAGCCTCGCGCCACCACAATAAGCTATCCTGTTCTTTCCCCATAAATCTTCTCCCTATACTATTCAAATAACTAGACGTTTGCGAAACATCACACCCTGCATAAAATCAGGCTTTCTCTTTGCTAAAATAAAATAGCTCCTCACAGGTTTGTGATAATCTTTCCCAGAATATCCACTTTTACCATCTTTCCTGTGTTCCGTCATTGTCGAATAAAAACTCACCAATACATTTCCCAGTCCTTCTGCAGCCGCAGCAGCCCTTCCATATAAAAATAGTCTCCCCAGATACAGCACTCATCATCTCCACGTCCTCCGTCTCCCTTGTCCTTGCAATACACCCCATGCTGCAAAAGTCCGTTGGAATTAAGGTTCTTTGTTGTATAGCTTCCCGCCATGCTACGCAGCATACTAACCGCCGCATTGTAATAGATTTCTTTCAGCGGATCCGTATTTTCCAGATATTTTTCCAACTCCAGCAGCGCACAGGCTGCAACCGCTGCCGAGGAAGAATCTCTCTGAACATCCTCTTCTGTGAAGATTAAATCCCAGTTACAAATGAAATCCGAGGGCAGACGGTTCAAGTAATAATTGGTCACGCGTTTTGCTATCTCCAGCAACGCATTCTCCTTCGTATAATGGTACCCGATTGTCAGACCATACATCATCCACACCTGACCTCTCGCCCAGCAGGAATCATCGTCATACCCCTGACCCTGCCAACCTCTCACCGGCTCTCCAGACAATTCATCTATCTGATAACACTGATAGGTGGAAGCATCATTCCTGACCATGTAGCAGATAGCCTGGACCAAATGGCTATAAGCCTTATAAGCATACTCCCGATCCTGAGTCACAGTAGCGGTCCAGAACAGCAAAGGTACATTCATGCAACAGTCAATGATGAAATTGCCCTGACCATCTCGGTTCCTCACCTGAATGACCCCTGCATTCCGGCAGAAGCGCTTCGCCAGAAGCCTGGCCGCCTTTAAGGACACCTTCTTTGCCCGCTGGCTTTTCGTAATCTTATACTGAGCAACACTGGAGAGAATGTACAAAAAACCGATGTCATGGTGGGGAATCTCCTCTGGGTAATCCAGAACTTTCTTAAAATCCTCCAACTGTGCCTCTGCCACTGCACGATATACTTCATTCTCCGTCATTTGATAGGACAGCCACAGCATACCAGTCCAGAACCCGGCAATCCACTCACAGCCAATCATTTCAGGGGTATTGGGCACAGAAGGATATATCAGATTCTCGCTGTTTGCGTCGGGATGGGCGTGAACAAAATTTCCCATGCTTTCCCACACCTTGCCAGTAGCATACTTGACTGCCTCCTCCAAAAAAGCAGTATCTCCATTAAATCGTTCAGGATTCTTTATTGTTTCACATTGAATTCTCTTATAATCAATCATTTTTCATTTTCCTCTCTGGTCTCGATTTTTTGCAGGAGTAGTACCCGCCTGTTTTTGAAAAATTTTTATAAAATGCAAGACATTGGATCTTCCATCCGCAAACAGCATTGAAATTCAGTAAATTTGTTTATCCTTTCACCGAACCTACCATAATACCCTTTGTAAAATACTTTTGAATAAACGGATAAATAATCAGCATAGGAAGCACGCTCATCATTACCACTGCTGCTTTCAGAGTAGGTCCGGTTAAATCAACAGACCTCTGTGCTTCATTCATTACATTATTAATGTCTGTCATATCATTTACGACCAGAATATTCCTCAATACAAGCTGCAGTACTTGTTTATTAGGATCCCTTATGTAAAGCTGGGCATCCAGCCATGCATTCCAATGCCCTACCATGATCCACAGCCCCACTGTAGCCAGCACGGGCTTAGACAAAGGTAATACAAATTTGAAGAAAATCGTATACCAGCCTCCACCGTCTACCTGCACGGATTCCTCAATTTCTGTTGGAATAGACATGAAAAAATTACGCAAAACAAATACGTTCCACGCTGTTACTGCAATAGGCAAGATTAAAACCCACATACTGTCTAACAAATTCAGCTTTTTGATCAGCAAATAGGAAGGAATTAGTCCACCCGAAAACAACATGGTAAAAATCAACATTTTCGTTATAAACCTGCACCCCGGCATCTGTCTCTTAGAGATGGGATATGCAATCATTGAGGAAACCGTCAGGCTAAATATTGTTCCCACCGCTGCCCTGATAACTGCATTGCGATAACCAATCCAGATGGCATCATACTCAAAAGCTACTTCAAATGCCTCTAATGAAAATTGTTTGGGCCAAAGCTTAATCCCCCCTTCATATACTTGCCAGCCGCTGCTAAAGGACATTACAAGCTGCTCCCAAAAAGGGTACACCGTAATAAACAAAATAATAAGCATCAGCACATGATTAAAAACATCAAATGCGCATTCGCCCATTGATTTTTTATACTTAGGACCAGATGCATTTATTTTACTTTTCATTCTTACCATAGTGCATACTCCTCCCCGCCCATTTTCCTTACTGCCGTATTGCTGATCAACATCAGCAACATGCAAATAACTGACTTAAAAAGACCAATCGCCGTGGAATAACTGTACTGCAATTCTTCAATACCTTTTCTGTATACATAAGTGTCAATAATATCTGATACTTCCATAACATTATCATTATATAAATTAAACACCTGGTCAAATCCAGCATTCAGGATGCTTGCCGAATTCAAAATCAGCATAATACAGATAACTGGCATAATAGAAGGAATCGTAATATGAAAAATCCTCTTAAACCGGGAAGCGCCATCTACTGTAGCTGCTTCGTACAATGTAGGATCAATACCTGAAATAGCTGCTAAATATACAATTGCATTCCACCCAAAGCTTTTCCACATCTCCGTGCCCACTAAAATTCCCCTAAAAATAGACTTATCTGTCATAAATGATTTAGGTTCTTTTCCAAAAAACTGCACAACCGCATTTACAGCCCCATCCATGGAGAAAACAGATGTGATAATACCCGACAATACAATCCATGAAATGAAATAGGGCAGGTAAGATGCTGTCTGTACAATCTTTTTATACCGCCTGTTTTTTATCTCATTTAGAAGAATTGCAAATGCTACCGGAGTAACAAAATTAAAAAATAGTTTATATAAACTAATAATCAGTGTATTTTTTAATACAGTAAAAAAATATGGATCAGAAAAAATTTTTTGAAAGTGTTTCAGCCCTACCCATTCACTTCCGAATATCCCGCCTACAAAGGTATAATCCTTAAAGGCTATAATAATGCCCAGCATGGGAATATAAGCGAAAATAATTACCAAAATCAATCCTGGAAACATTAATGTATACAGTTGTTTATATTTTGACATTTCATGAAATATGGAACGTTTTCCTACAATCGACTTCATATCTGCCCCTTTCTATCATGCTTTAGTTTATCTAAAAAGGGAAGGCTGAAAAACGTCATTTCCGCCCTCCCTCTCCTGTCAGGTTATGCTTTACTCTGCTGCCGCGCCTTTCGTTACGTTGATCAAGCCAAGCTTCTCATAATATTCCTGCGCCTCAACCATAACTTCAGATCCCCCTGCTGCATTCCACTCTTCTACAAATGCATCAAATTCACTCAAATCTCTATCACCAGTAATAAAATCAATAAGGTTTTTGGAAGTAATTCTGTCAAGTGCTTCCTTCTTCTCTTGATAAATTGGTCTGGGAACAGGACCCAAAACATCAAATTTTCCAACACAATTATCAATTGCGGTAGTCCTTATGTCCGCAAACTCAGCGGGCTTTAAGGTAAACTCTACATCATAATCCTGAAAACCAGGAATCACTCCAGAGGTACCAATACCATACTCTTTTCGTTTGTCTGCATCATCGTAAGGCGCAATCCATTCCAAATCGCCAGATGCATTCCGCTGATAAGTCACACCTTCATCTCCTGCCTGCAACAACTCAGACTCTCTAATCATGTAATCACACACTTGTAAATACTTCTTCAATTTCTCGGGCTGATTTTCCAATTCCTTGGCAAATACTACGCCTGCATTTACAATGGAAGTGTCCTGAGTCATACCTCTTTCACCATCAGGTCCGGCAGGAGGGAGCATCGTGACAACCTCAGCATTGGGATTCTTTTCCATCAAAGGATCATAATAAGCACCTCCCCAATACGCCTCCCCAGGAATCGCATGATAGAATGCACCGACCGTTACTGCCATCTTCTCTGCCGTCCACTTTTCACGTTTCTTAGTTTCATCATCAATGACGAATTCAGGATCGATCAGACCTTCTTCATACCAGCGATGAGCTACTTCCAGAGCCTGCTTTGCCGCTGGCTCCACCGCTCCATATACTATTTTCCCATCTTTTTCAGTAAAAATCTGAGGATAAAGCCCATATGCCCCAAAGAACATATCGTACACTCCCTTAATTCCACCGGGTGCTGACAAAGGATATCCGCCTTTCGCTTCCTTCACTTTCAGCAAGGCATCTTCCCATTCTTCTAAAGTATTCGGCATCTCCGTTACGCCTACCTCTTCCAAAATATCCTGACGCACTACCATACTGTTAAACTTAGGGCCTAACGTCCAAATACTAGGAACAATATAATTCTTGCCTTCAATTGCGTAATAATCCCATGACGCTTCGCCATACAGATTCTTCTCCACCCAGTTAGCAAGATTCGGTGCTTCGCTCTTAATCCAGTCAACAGGAACTTCTGCAATCAATCCCTGCTCTGCATAGGCATAATAATCTGGGAATTTTACATTTGCAATAAAATCAGGAAAATCTCCGGAAGAAATCTGTAAATTCATTGCCTTCCTAATATCATCAGCCGATCCTGTCGGAGCCGGAATAAATGTAAATTTTACATTTAATTCTTCTTCGATTTTTTGAATAATTGGATTTCCCTCCATGATATTATTCATATCTACCATACATTCCAATTCCATCTGCTCTTCACTGCCCATATCATCTGCAGTTGTATCCTCTGCTTCCTCACCGCTGTTTTCTACAACTGCTTCCGGTTCTTTACTGCTTTCTGGTTCCTGACCTGTATTGCTGTCTCCTGCCGTACTTCCACATCCGCCAAGCAACATCGCCGCAGTAAGAACTAAAGCAATAATACTTTTCTGTTTCATACTAAAACCCTCCTTGTTTTATTATTTTGCTCTTTTCTGTCTCTTATTTTAAAACTTATTATGTATATTCTTAATGATATTTTTCGTACTTAATTTGATATTTTTTGTTATCTTTCGTCAAATTGACCATAAAAATATCATCTGCCACCTTTTTTTCAACAGATTGACAGATGATATTTTTCGTCAACGCTTCATATTCCTATAACCCGAAGGAGAAAATCCTGTTTCCTCTTTAAATAATCTTGAAAAATGCTCTACATTATGATACCCCAGCCGTTCACTGATCTCTCCTATCAACAACTCTGTATTATCCAAATATTCCTTGGCTTTTTCAATTTTTAATACATTTACATATCGCTTAAAAGTAATATGATTCTCTTTCACAAAACTCCTGCTCAAATAATTCTCGCTAATTCCAAATTGCTTTGCTATTTCTTTCAAATTTAGTTCTTTATCATAATTGGTATCAATATATCTGCGTATCCTTGTAAGCAAATTTCTGGTTCCGGTCTGCTGCATCTCAGAAGCAAGAAAATTCATGAATTTTTCCCATAATTCCTTTAACCTGCGGCTATTATCGACAGTACTTATTGCTTCATAAAAATATTTCGATTTTTCTTCCAAGATATCTGCAAATCCCAATTCTCTTCGTTGTTCATTTAAATACAAAAACAGTTCTCCCATATCTGCTATTGTTTTTTGATATGCAATATTTCTCTTGCCATATGTCTCCAAAACTTCTAAGATCTTATCCTTAATCTTATACAGATTGGCTTCCGAAAAATGGCTGGAAATGTACATCTTACATAAGTCCAAAACTGTTCCTCCTGCCATCTGCAGACCTGCTTCTCCTTTCGGCACCGACAAATAGGGCACCAGAATTTCCCCTGTATAAAAAGAATAATTAGCACTCGCCTTTGCCTCCTTAAGCAATGTCTCCAAATGCTCCGAAACACCTGACATACTGCTTCCAGCCAATATTCTATACGGCACTGCACCTAAAGCTATGAAAATTTTATCAAACTCCTGCTGAATAAATTGATGTTCCTGAAACACCACCACAGTTTCCCCTTCATTATTGTTATAACAAATACCTTTACTATGCTGTACAAGCTCCCCTATACATTCATTAAACTCCGGCAGTCTGTCATGATTCACAATGCTGAGACTGACTATAAAAATACGCGCATTATTGCCAATTTTTCCTTTCCTTAGCAAATTTTGAAGTTCATATAAAAGCCGTTCTTGCCCATTGCCAGATAATTTCTTCTGTATTACGGTCTGTTGTAATTTATAAAGCACTTGCTTCGTCTGATCGGAATCAATATCAATTTTGGTCAAATAATCCAGCGCCCCTTCCCGAAAAAAATTGCGCACCAACTCAAATTCATTATACGCACTCAACACCACAAATTCACTTTTTATTCCCTCTTTCTTTAAAGCCTGTAATAATTCCATACCATCCATAACAGGCATCATAATATCAGAAATAACTATATCCACTTTGTGCGCTCTGATATAATCAAGAGCCTGACTCCCATTATAAAAGCTCCCGACCACTTCCATATCATAGTCATCCCACGGAATTGTATTTTCCAATATTTCCAGTAAAAACGGCTCATCATCTACCAATACAACCCGAACCATACCCATCCTCCTTAATGCTCAAACCTTATAGGGAATATGATTGTGACTTTTGTACCACCTTCCGGAATTGGTTCTATGCGAAAGACTCCCTTGTTACCATACAATAAATTTATCTTTCGCATTACACCCGGTAAAGCAATATTAGAAAATCCTGCCCCGCTTGTATGAGTAGGATTCATTTCACTAATTTTTTTCATATCCACGCCTACCCCATTGTCCGTCACTTCAATTTTTAGATTACTTTCTATTTCTTCAATCAATATTTTGATATCCCCCTCACATCCTTTCGGATTCAAGCCATGGATAATTGCATTTTCCACAAGCGGCTGCAGGATAAAATTGGGCATATAATATTTTTCCGTTTCAGGCTTCATATCTACTATAAAATTGATTTTATTTTTACTCAAAATACGCTGAATATAAATATACTGTTTTACATTTTCAACCTCTTGTGCCACCATTATATAACTGCCATCCCTGTTAACTGTACTACGAAGTATTTTTACCAACGCAGTAATCATATCACTAATTTCTTTTTGTTGATTCTGCAAAGCTTTATACTTGATTGCAGTAAGTGTATTGTATATATAATGAGGATTAATCTGTGCTTGGAGCTTTTCAAGCTCTACCTTATTTTTTTCTTCTGATAACTCCTGTAGTTCTTCCTGAACATCCTCATTTTCTTTTGACAAATTCACAATTTCTGAACTAAGCTGCATCGCTTCATAACATGGATATTTCCCAAGGTCAATGTGAATCTCAGGGTCCGATTTAATCTCATTTACCAAACCGATCAAATACTGCATCGGATACGCGATCCTTTTATATATTACTAAAAGCATTACAAAAAACATGGCAAAACAACAAAATACAATAATCCCAATAATAACACAGCCTCCAATCACCGTTCCTGTCAACTGGCTTAAAGGTATCGCTTTCACCACCGCCCATCCATCCTGACTCTCTGCAGATACTACCGGAATATAGGTTTTGTGCTTTAATTTACAGAATTCATTTTCTTTATAATCAGTCTCCATAATTCTCTCTGTCAGGTTTGCCAAAAAAGCTTCCCCACTATTTTCTGCTTTCTGATTCAGTGCAAACAATGGCAGCTTCTTTTCATCTATCAAATATAAAATACTCTCATCCTTATCATCCGTTAGTTTCAAATCAAAAAAATCATTCCATACTTCTACATAAATAATTCCATTTTCCTCAAAAGTTTCCAGATTATAAATCTTTCTTGCAGCTATCAAAACAGTCGGATAACTGCTTTCTCCATCTTCTGATTTTGCAAACCAGCATAATTTCCCATTTGCTTCCACTACATCTTGATACCAGAAGGATCTTTCCACATCTTCAAAATCAATATAGCCTGATTCTCCATAAGTGTAAACTTGATTATGTTTATTTACTATGACAAGATTTTTAATGCCAAAATCCTCCCTGGTATTATTTTGGATCAATTTTTTCAAATCCCCATAACGTTCATACAGTTGATATCCATACTCCTCCAAATACTTTTTTTGCTGAATTTCTTGGTACTCTTCGCTCATAGCCAGCATAGTAACAAAATTTTTTACCCTGCTTACCTGCTTTTCTACTACCAGATTCATCTGCTCCACTACTTCTTTTCCAGCCTTCACCGTCTCCTTGCTAATGCTATTCACATACAATGTAATCTGTACAATGCTGAGAAGGATATAAGGAATCAAAACAAGTGTCAGAAAATAAGTTCCCAGAATCTTTCTTGATGTATAATAAGTATTTTTCTTTGCAATCAAAACAATGTTCCCCCAATTGACATTCTTATGTTTTCAATTTTAACATGCTACCTATTGTTTCGTCAAAATCTGCATCAGTACCTACGAATATTCTTTATATAACTTTATATAACCTTATATAACTTTTATATTGTTTTATAACTCTATATAACTTTATATAACTTTGTGTCAATTTATATTATTCTTTATTTTTCCACACAACATATTGTCAGGATACGACTTTCAACAAGGAATTTCGTCATAAAAAATGGGACACATTGATTTCCTCCGAAAATACCATTATCCTATTACCATGCGTCACCAAGGATAGGTACGGAAGGGAAGATGCTCACTATGTCCCAGATCAATCATATAAAAAATTTAAGCAATTGTAGATAACCGAATCAGCGAACCCCAAAGCAGACCAATAATGTTGAATTCTACAAACACTACTGATTAAGGACATAAGAAATCTTTTCTTTCACAGCATAGTCATATGCCGCGGAATCTTTGTTACAGTGAATGATCACGCTTATCTTATAGAATGCAATTCCGTCAATCTTCTTAACGATATCAATAGTCTTTTGCACCATAAACTATTCCATTTCCCCTGGCTTTACCTCACTCTTTTCAGGCTCCGCTGCTTCAGATTTTGTATCATGTTGCCGCATCTTGGTCTCTTCCAGATATGGCGGCTCCACAGGATTAATACTTCATTTCCCTGCCGGACGAGCGTGAATTCCTTCTGCATCTGTGATTATATACTCAAACTCTTTCATGGCGATCCCTCTTTTTATATCTTTTATTTTATTATACTATTATTCAGTATTTCTCTTAAGTGCGCCGGGCAAAACCGGTCCCGGTCTGCTGACCGCATCACACTTTTTTACCTATATCCGTTCACCGATAACCTGTTTATATACCGCCTCTACCTCTTCTTTGGTTGCCAAAAGCTCCGAAAATGCACTTGCGCTTCCCGCCGCAACACCCATTGCAAAAGCATGTGCGTAGTCTTTCTTTTCCATCCATCCGGCAATAAATCCGGCAACCATGGAATCTCCGGCTCCCACACCGTTGACCAGCCTGCCTTTCGGTGCAGGTGCAATATGGATACTTCCGTCAGCCGCCGCCAGTACTGCTCCCTCGCCCGCCATCGACACAAGCACGTTGACCGCTCCCATCTCCTGCATTTTTCTGGCATAAGGAACCACCTCTTCCCTGGTCTTAAGCTCTGCACCGAAGATCTCACCCAGCTCATGATTGTTCGGTTTCACCAGAAACGGATGATATTCTAATACATTAACCAATAAATCTTTTGTTGCATCTACGGCAATCATCACGTCCCTTCCGTCAAGCCTCTCCATAATTTTTCTGTAGATATCATCCGGCATGGAGCCTGGGATACTTCCTGCAAGAATCAGCACATCACCTTTCTTAAGAACATCCAGCTTCTCCATTAATTTCCGTATGTCTCCCTCACCGATTTGCGGTCCACAGCCGTTGATCTCCGTTCCATCAATGGATTTTAACTTCAGATTGATTCTTGAAATGCCCTCTTGAAGCAAAATGAGATCAGACTTCACGCCCATCTCTTCTATCCGACGTACGATCTCTTCTCCCGTAAATCCTGCCACAAATCCAAACGCCGTATTTGCAATCCCCAGATTTCCAAGCACCATCGATACATTGAGCCCTTTGCCTCCGGGAAGCATCAGCTCCGAACTGGTCCGATTCGTAAGACCCAGCTTAAAGTCTTTTACCGAAACGATATAATCCAGTGACGGATTAAAAGTAACTGTGTAAATCATTGCATCCCCTCCTTGTGTTATCTTGTAGTTGCATTATACATACCTTAATCCTCATCCCCTTCAAATTCCGGCTCTATATATTCGCCATTCCTGCTCACCGCAAAGTGCACCATCGACCCGGTTGCCTTTCCTGTCTTTCCCACAGTGGCAATCTGCTCTCCCCGCTTAACCTGGTCATCTTTCTCCACCGTTATTTCCTTACAGTGCAAATAGTAGGTGGCATCCCCATTTTCGTGAAGCAGAATAACATAATTGCCACTGTCAGCATTAAATCCGGTTTTTACTACCTTTCCATCCGCTGCCGCCATCACCGGCGTTCCCTCTTCCGCTGCAAAGTCAACACCCAGGTGGTACCGCACCTCGCCGCTTACCGGATGGACCCTGCTGCTGAAATGGTCGCTGATCCGCGCTCCCTCCACCGGATAAGAAAAAAGAATTCCCATGTCATTAAATGCTTCATCAGGCTGCGGCAGATACAGAACCTCATACTGGTCCCGGCTGCGGTTCGGGTCATAGTTCATGATCGTCTCCTGATCTCCTGCCTGGGCGGCTCCGATATATGTCCGGTTGCTGTCTCCCGGAAGATTCTCATCACTATAATATTCGTTCACTGTGATATCAGGTATCACAACAACCTCTCCATTTCTTTCCGGTTCCGGTGTTGTTGCAGAACTTTTCACTTCCGGCTGCAGGACAGAGTCTGCATTTTGCGGCTCCTGCACTGCTCCTTCCTCTCCCGGCTGGTTTGCGAGCAGCAAAGTCGCTCCTTCCTCTCCCGGCTGATTTACAAGCAACAGGACCGCCGCTGCCAAGACAAGCACGATTGCTCCAATTACCACTCCGATTCCTGCCTTTTTCATCTTCACAACTCCTTTGATCCTGCTTTTCACATGGTTTTCCCCAAATGCAATGGGATACCCCGCTTTCCATCCTCTGCTCTGGGAAAGACCCAGCAATGTATCCGCATAGCCTTTCCGCCTGTCATAACCAATCCTGCGGATCACTGCTTCATCACAGGAAGCTTCCATATCCTTTTCCATCAGGAAAAAGGATACCCAAACCAGGGGATTAAACCAATGGATGCAGCATAACAGAAAAGACACCGGCTTTATCAGGTAATCCAGCCGCTTCTTGTGAATCTGCTCATGCTCCGTCACCAATTGCCTTTGCGTTTCACTTAGCCCCTCAGGCAGATAAATAGCGGGATGAACCAATCCAGCCACAAAAGGAGTAGTGATTTTCTTCTTATCAATATTCCGCATAAAAAGGACATAACCGGCAACCGCATAAATGATCAACACCGAAGCTGCCAATGCCCAGACTGCTGCCAATACTGTCAGGCTTTTTCCCGACAAACGGATCAAAGAGCCTGCCAAAAGAATTTTCTTTTCCGGATAATAAGCAGCTCCTGCTTTTTCCTCTGGAAGCCGGACCACATTCTCCCCATCTGCGAAAGTACTTTCCTCCGGTGCCCCTGCATTAGCATCCGTTCCCACTGCATAAATACTCCCCTCCGCCGATCCATCCTTTTGCTGATCGATTGCAGACAAAATATTCCGCCCCACCTGCCTCATCAGATAAGTGGAATACGCGATTTCCTTTGGTACCGGCACATGCTCCTCAACCAGCTCCACATTCGGCACCAGCCCAAAATCTGTCTCCGGCAAAACCGGGCACACCAGTCTGACCAATACTACCGCCCACAAAAGATAAGAAAAAATCTTTGGCGCACGCCGCAGCGCCAGCCGGAGCAGCATCACTGCCAGAATACAAAAGGATGCCCCGAAACTCATATTTACTATTGCAACAAATAATCTGACCATAAATATCACCACCTTTTATCAGGTATTTTCGTCAATGAACCGCTGCATTTCTTCCACTTCCTCAGCCGACAGCTTCTTGCCTCCGCAAAAGGCTGTCAGGAACCGGGGCAGTGACCCCTCAAACACATCTTCCACATATTTCCGGCTTTGCCTTCCATAAAATTCTTCTCTGGAAAGCACAGCGCGCACCACTGCATTTTCATTTTGGAAAATTCCCTTTTCACAGAGCTTTTTCAAAACTGTGTATGTAGTGGATTTCTTCCAGTTCATTTCCTTTTCGCATATCTTCACTAATTCCGGCGATGTTAACGGTTCCCTTTCCCATATAATGTCCGCAAACCTTGCCTCTGCATCTGCCAACCTGTAATCTCCCATCCTGTTTCTCCTTTTGGTCTATATTTAATAGACTCGTTTGTTATAGTCTATACCAAATAGACCAGTTTGTCAATAAAAATATCTCTTTAAAGTTCGTCACCAAAAATGTAATCATACCCATAAAGTTCATCACTAAAAATGTAATTACACCTGTAAAGTTCGTCACTAAAAATGTTGTAATATAAACAAGGATTGCATATAATAAACATATGGATATTATAGCGAAATTTCTAATATCATTTACTATAAAAAGGATGTGATCAGTATGATACGTTACGCAATGGATGACCTGATAGCCTGGAAAACAAAACCCGGAAGAAAGCCTCTCCTGATCAAAGGAGCCAGACAAGTAGGAAAAATCTGGCTTATGAAAGAATTCGGCAGGCTGTATTTCCAAAAAACAGCTTACATCAATTTCGATAACAACCCAATAATGAAAAAGGTTTTTGAAGAAGACTATGATATTGACCGGATCCTTATGGCAATCAATATAGAAGCAAAGCTCTCTGTCACTCCAGATGACACATTAATTATATTTGACGAAGTACAGGAGGCTCCGAAAGCAATTGCCGCATAAAATATTTTTATGAAAATGCTCCTGAATATGCCATCGTAGTTGCTGTTTCCCTTCCGGGTGTTGCATACATGAAGGTGTATCCTTTCCGGTTGGCAACGTTGATCTTCTGGAATTGCATCCGCTTAACTACCTGGAATTTCTGGATGCCATGGACAGATTCGGGAAGGCGGTCGGTTGAAGGATTTTGAACTGGCAATTGAATGGCTTTCTGACTGCGGTCTGATCAAAAAAGTATATCGTGTAACCAAACCCGCAATGCCGTTAAAAGCTTATATAGAATTTTCTGCTTTTAAGCTATTTTTGCTGGATGTTGGTCTCCTTGGAGCTTTGAGTGACTTAGATGCTCAATCGATTCTCAGTGGTGTCTAAAAAGATTTTCTTATATCCTGTCACTGTCCCGCATCTCCCTTATATAACTTTGTGCATCGTCATAGAACATTTTTTCACCTCTGCCCATGTATTTTTTCAAGTCAATTTTCTTTTCAGGTATGCTTTGCGTGTCCAGAATAGTCACAATAACTTCTTGCCCGGTACTTAAATTGATGTCTTCATTAATCACAATATGGTTGCCGTTATAATATCCCTTTACTGCCGCTAACATAATAAACTGCCCCTTTCTTCTGTTACAATATATTTATGCTGTCAAATAATATTATACCCAAAATCGCGCTGCTTGTATAGTGAATTGACTTTTGATAGAGCCGGTCCATCTGGACCGGCTCCCGCTTTCACAATTAAGTTCTTATTTATAAATATTTTTTCAAAGCATCAACCTTATCCAGTTTCTCCCATGGAAGGTCAAGGTCATTACGTCCGAAATGTCCGTAAGCTGCCGTCTGCTTATAGATCGGACGGCGAAGATCCAGCATCTTGATGATTCCTGCCGGACGGAGATCAAAGTTTTCCCTTATGACCTCTACCAGTTTCTCATCAGAAAGCTTACCTGTACCAAAGGTATCTACCATAATGGACGTAGGCTGTGCAACGCCGATCGCATAGGAAAGCTGAATCTCACACTTATCAGCAAGCCCCGCCCCTACGATATTCTTTGCCACATAACGTGCAGCATAGGCTGCACTTCTGTCTACCTTGGTGCAATCCTTACCGGAAAATGCGCCGCCGCCATGACGTGCATATCCGCCATAGGTATCTACGATGATCTTACGTCCGGTCAGACCTGCATCACCGTGAGGTCCGCCAATAACGAAACGTCCGGTCGGGTTGATGAAATACTTGGTGTTTTCATCTAAAAGCTCCTTGGGAAGGATCGGATCGAACACATACTGCTTGATATCCTTATGGATCTGCTCCTGTGTCACATCCTCGTCATGCTGGGTAGACAGTACCACTGCCTCTAAGCGTATGGGCTTGCCGTTCTCATCATACTCTACAGACACTTGGCTCTTTCCGTCGGGTCTTAAATATTTTAAAGTTCCGTCCTTACGAACCTTGGTAAGCTGCCTTGCAAGCTTATGTGCCAGAGAGATGGAATAAGGCATATATTCCTCGGTCTCGTTAGTCGCATATCCGAACATCATACCCTGATCGCCTGCACCGATCGCTTCGATCTGCTCATCAGACATCTTGTTTTCTTCAGCTTCGAGCTTGGCTTCCAGCGCTTTGTCAACACCCATTGCAATATCAGCGGACTGCTCGTCAATGGCAACCAATACCGCGCAGGTATTGCCGTCAAAGCCATATTCGGACTTGGTGTAGCCAATCTCTTTGACTGTGTCGCGGACAACCTTCTGAATATCCACATACGCATTGGTAGTGATTTCCCCTGTTACCAGAACAAAGCCTGTACAGGTAGCCGTTTCGCATGCTACACGGCTCATGGGGTCGCTTTCCATACATGCGTCAAGGATGGCATCGGAAATGGCATCGCAGACCTTATCGGGATGTCCTTCTGTTACTGATTCTGAAGTAAATAATCGTTTCTCCATTTTTTCCTCCTACTATATTTTTCCTGTTTTTTGCGCTTCTGCACAATCGAGCAGGGAAGGTTTCCCCTACTCGCCGCACGGGGCGCGTGCTGCCTTGGAAGCAAACTTCCCTACTCGTGCGCCGGGGCAGGCTGCGAAAGCAGCCTATACCTTTCTGCCCCGTGTGCATAAGAAAAGCCCGCTCACAAAAGCGGACTCGAAATCGATACTCAAATCCTCTTATTGTTCGATTACTCGCTCAGGCAGGCACCTTCCTAATTGGGGTTGCCGTGGCTTCACAGATCCTATGTACCTCCACCACTCTGAATAAGAGAGTTTCCAATATTGAATTTTCATATCTGCTACAAGGCTACACCTAATAGATACATTTGTCAACATATATTTTAAATTTTACAGTTCAAAGCCATTAATAGTAACAATAGCAAATCAAATAGTTGAAGAGAAGCAATTTCGAGTCTTGAAATCCTCTTAGATTCCATGTAAAATATTCTGGAAAACAAGTATATGAAAAAAGGAGGAAATGCCGCAGCTTTTTGCCTGCGGTTGATAACATGAAAAAAATTCAGACAAAAATAATGTTGCTGGTGATTATTGCAACCATGGGTGTCACTTTTATCAGCGTGGTATTAAGTACCTTAATATCCCGGAATTCTACTATGTCGGCAATTGAACAGTCCCTGACTGAAACAACGCAGTTAGCGGCCCTTGCCGCACAGAACATGATATCCACATATACCCTGACTATTTCGGAAATCGCTTCATCTCCGGTTCTTACCGACCCGGAAACGTCTCTTTCCGAAAAGCAGGCCTTTCTGCAGTCAAAGATTGACGCTTATTATATGCGCTTCGGCGGCATGGCAGATACCAGCGGCTTTGATTCGTTCCACAATACGGATATCTCAACAGAACCCTTTTTTCAGGCAGCCCTTGAAGGAAATAATTACATCTCAACTCCCTATATGGAAGGAAACGATATGTTTCTGGTAATTTCTGCCCCCATAACGTCTCAGGGCATGGTTCGTGGCGTCGTTTATTTTCAGTGCGACACCTATATCCTGCAGTCCATCGTCAGCGAAATACAGATAGGAGAGGAGGGCGACGCTTATATTCTGGATAAAGAGGGCACTACGATTGCTGCCGTGGATACGGAAGAGGTCGTAAAACAGGAAAATCTTGTCCGCGAAATGGCCGGCAACCCGGATGACAAATACATACAGGAATTAGGCTCCATAGAAAAGAAAATGATTGCCGGAGAAAGCGGTATCGAAAGATACAATTATCCGGAAGAAAATAATGCCGCCTATATACAGGGCTATACCCCCATTCCCGGCACTGACGGCTGGAGTGTGGCGGTAACAATCAATGAAGACGAATTCCTGCATTACGCATATGTAGGCAACAATCTCCAACTTGCAATATGCTCCGTCCTGTGTATTCTTGTTATTTTAATATCCGCCTTTGTCTGCCACTCCATCACGACCCCTATTGTCAAATGCGCCAGACGTCTGCATGCGCTCTCAAAAGGCGATTTGCGAAGTCCGCTTCCGCAAGTGCATGGAAAGGACGAAACCCGCATTCTTTCGGATTCTACCACACATCTGGTGGAAAGCTTCCAGATAATGATAAACGAAATCGGCGACATATTAAGCAGCATTGCCAGCGGAAATCTGACCGTAAAGAGCGTAAAAGAGCATTATCCCGGTGATTTTAAATCCATTCAGGAAAACCTGCAGACCATCACCGATAAACTCAACCATACCATGAAAGGCATTGCCGAAGCAACCGCCCATGTATCTGACAATTCCGCTCAGGTAGCCTCCTCCGGCATGGCTCTTTCACAGGGCTCCACACAGCAGTCCAGCGCTGTGGTAGAACTTTCCGCAACTCTCTCCGACATGGACGATGAAGCAAAGAAAAACGCTCTGCTTTCCAAACAAACCAAAACCGCAATGGACAACGCTAAATCGCAGCTGGACGAAAGCGGCAAATATATTGAGGAATTAAATGAGGCCATGGAACTGATCAGCTCCACCTCCAACGCAATCAAGCATATTATCGATACTATTGATGACATTGCCGCCCAGACAAACATTCTGGCACTGAACGCCTCCGTGGAAGCCGCAAGAGCCGGAGAAGCCGGAAAAGGCTTTGCGGTGGTGGCAAATGAAGTGCGGGAGCTTGCCCACAAATCCGATGAAGCTACTAAAGCAACCATGGATTTGATTCAGCGTTCCATAAATGCCGTCAGCAACGGCAGCGAAGTCGTAAAAGAAGTCACCACATCCGTTTCAAATGTGTCCGTCCTTGCGGGGCAGGCCGCAAAGCAAATGGACACTATGGCCGAAGCGGTGGAAAGGCAGACCAGTTCCATCAATCAGGTAAGCCTGGCTGTCAGCCAGATTTCCGAAGTGGTACAATCCAATTCCGCCGCTGCGGAAGAAAGCGCTGCTACCAGCGAAGAGCTTTCCAGTCAGGCGACGGTGCTTAATCAGCTTGTGGAAGGATTTATCCTTCAGAGATAAGTCAAAAACCCCGCAGCAAGCTGGCGGGGCATCAAAAATGCTTCGCAGCAGAGCTGCGAGGTACTTGACTCTCGCGGCATTCGTCAAATGGATGCTTCGCATCTGCTTGACTCAATGCTCGCGGGAATAAAAAGGTTGCCGGAAACCTTTACATTTCCGGCAACTTTTTTTATTTATCTGTTTATTTCAGCTGGAATCTGGATACCAGTTCTCTAAGTGCAGCCGCCTGACCGGATAATTCTTCGCTGGCGGCAGCGCTGGACTCTGCTGTATTCACATTGCTCTGGACAACAATTGCTATCTGAGAAATTCCGTGACTGATTTCTTCCGCAGTAACAGACTGCTGCTGTGTATAGTCTGCGATACCGCTTATCAGGCTGTTCATCTCTTCTGCCAGTTCCGCTGCCTTCAGCATGGATTTTGCAGTATCGTCAGCTGCCCTGACCCCTTCCTCCATGGAATCTATAGTTTCGCCAAGCAGCTCTGTGGTTTCTTTGGCCGCGCTTGCGGATTTGCCTGCCAGCATCCGAACTTCCTCCGCAACCACCGCAAATCCTTTGCCGGCTTCTCCTGCCCGGGCAGCCTCCACCGCCGCATTAAGAGCGAGGATATTCGTCTGAAAAGCAATATCATCGATTGTCTTCACAATAGTATGAATGGCATTGGATTTTTCACTTATCTTTTGGATTACTTCCGTCATGTTCTGCATCTTCGCATTACTGTTCAGAAGCCCTTCTCTTACATTCCCGGAAATACTGCTTGCCTTCTCTGCTCCCTGGGCGACCTTCTGCACACTGTCAGATACCTTTTCAATGTGTTCGGCCAGAGCTTCAATCTCCGCTGCCTGTTCCGTAGAACCCTGGGACAGATTTACCGCACTGTTGGAAACCTGCGCTGCACCGGCGGCTACATCCCTCGAGGATGCGCTTAACTGACCCATGGTCATGTTAAGCTCAACAGATATCTCCTCCAGAGATCCCTTTATCTTCGCAAACTCGCCATTATATTTGCTTTTCAGTTCAAATGCCAGATTGCCCCTGGCAATTTCCCGGAGCGTATCCGATATCTCATTGATATATTTTATGTAGTCGCGCAGCCTTACGGTGACCTCATTGAAATCATCCGCAAGTATTCCCAGCTCATCCCTTGATTTGTAGCGGATGGTCTGGTTCAGATCGCCCTTTGCAATCCGTGTGGCCACCTGACTCAGTTCCCTAACCGGCCGTCCGATAATACGCCGTATCTGGATAACCACAAGGAGCGTCATCAGCAGCACCGCTATAACCGCCATCTTTGCCATGGTAGACGTTAAATCATATAATTCTGACAATGTCTCTGCTCTGGATACGTAGGCTACCGCTACCCAGCCGCTTCCCTCAATTGGCGCAATTTCAATATAAGTATTTTCATACAGACCAAGCCCTGTCTTCCCGGCCTGTATCTGCTCTTCCGCATAGGCGTACATGCCTTCTGCCTCGCCGAGCTTTTCTCCGACTATCTCCTTGTCCCTGTGTCCGATAATCGTATCCGTACGTGTATCTACCAGAAAAATACCGCCGGTATCTTCAATCTGAATATTACTGACAATGTCGGAAATGGAATCCAGATACACATCTGCAGCCGCAACGCCGCGCACTGCACCGTTTCTGTCCTTCAGAACTCCGGAGGCTCCTACTACATAGGACCGGCTGTCCTCGTCAAAATAAACATCTCCTAATATAAAATCTTCGGACTTAAGACCGTCCAGATACCAGCTTTTTACCAAAGCATTGAAATCCGGTCCCGGAACAAAAGACGCATGGTACAATGAACCGTCCGTCAGCGCCACATACAGTCCCGCCGGATAAGCATCGTTCTTTCCGGCTGTATGCTTTATGTAATCAGTCATTTCAGGTATATCCATATTTTCATATTCTATGGTATCTCTCTGGGTTTCCAGCATGGTAAGCGTCCGATTCATCCATGCCCTGGTCTCCTGAAGCGTCTTATCGGTAGTGGTATTCAGTATTTCCTCGCTTTTCTCAAGCAGCGTCTGGGACATCCTGTCATAGACCACCGCCAGCAATGCCGCCCCTGCAATGATAACGCTGGCAACAATAGCAGTTACTAATTTTAGGGTAATCCCTGCTCCCCTTCGTTTTGAACTTTCAGTTTCAGACTTTGCTTTTTCCTGACCCATCTCCATCCCCTCTTTCTTTTTTGATTGTAAGCGTTCAATTATATTTCCTCCTTTTATGCTATTCAAAAAAAGAAAAAGGGGGATTTCTATAATGATGTTTTCAGCAAAGATGACCGTGTCCAGAAAATATGCTCTTGAAATGCCCTGTGCTTTTTAATCTCATTAATATATCAACGCGTCCAGCACCGGCTAAAAAATAGCCGGTGTTCCCATAAACAACTTTTTTACAAAGCTGAATAGTTACATCAGCCTGTCTTTAACCTGAACTTCTGAAGCTCACGCTCACTGTTTATTTTCTCAATCTGTGCACCAAGGCTTTGAAGCTTGATATGAAAATCTTCATATCCCCGCTCAATGAATTTAATGTCATCAATCACGGTATCGCCTTCTGCCGCAAGCCCCGCCAGCACAAGGGCTGCCCCTGCCCGCAAATCTGGTGCGCTGATGCCCGCTCCCGTATACTTTGAAACGCCATCGATGATCGCCGTATTTCCTTCTACTTTAATGCTGGCACCCATTCTGGTCAGCTCATCCACATACTTAAAACGGTTTTCAAAAATACTTTCTGTCACAATACTGGTCCCTCTGGACAATCCCAGGGCAACCGTAATCTGCGGCTGCATATCCGTCGGAAAACCAGGATAGGGAAGGGTCTTGACATGGGTATGGGTAAGAGGCTTGGAAGCAACCACTCTCACCGCATCGTCTGATTCTTCCACCTCACAGCCAATCTCGATCAGTTTCGCACTGATGGATTCCAAATGCTTCGGAATCACGTTTTTAACTGTCACATCGCCTTTGGTAACGGCGGCGGCAAACATAAAAGTTCCGGCTTCAATCTGATCCGGAATGATCGTATACTCCGTTCCGTGAAGCCTGCTTACGCCCTTGATCCTGATCACATCTGTTCCTGCGCCTCTGACAGAAGCGCCCATACTGTTGAGAAAGTTTGCCACATCCACCACATGAGGCTCCTTGGCAGCATTTTCAATAATCGTCAATCCATCTGCCATGGATGCTGCAAGCATCACGTCAATGGTTGCGCCTACTGTGACCACGTCCATATAGATATGTCCGCCCCGAAGGCACTTCTCTGCCTCTGCTATGATCAGACCATGCTCAATCCTTACCTCCGCACCAAGTGCGCGAAATCCCTTGATATGCTGGTCTATGGGACGAAGACCAATATTACAGCCTCCCGGAAGGGCAACCTGCGCTTTATTGTGTTTCCCAAGAAGTGCACCCAGAAGATAATAAGATGCACGGATTTTTTTAATATAATCGTCATCAATGGCAAGATCCCGGATACCCTTTCCCGTGATCTTAACCATATGCCTGTCCTTCCGTTCAATATGAGCTCCGATGCT
>ERZ808054.827-NODE-827-length-22898-cov-10.967442_pt1 | contig 22898 bp, 36 predicted proteins | sample MGYA00380201_ERZ808054 | MGnify/ENA primary metagenome ERZ808054 (study PRJEB31490, sample SAMN06133419) | mouse gut metagenome | isolation source: Z5_2 | host: mice | place: China: Chengdu | collected 2015-05 ...
ACAATGGGCTGGACAATGCAATCGAAGCCTGTATGCGGATGCGGGAGAAACAGCCGGAAGCAGAAGCCTATATCACGCTCCGGTCTTTTAAGGCTAAGAATATGTATTTTATAGAGATTGAGAACAGCTTTGATGGCGTGGCACTGTTCCATAAAGACAGCGGCCTTCCCATATCAACAAAAGAGGATAAGAAGGTGCATGGGATAGGTTTGAAAAATATCAGGAAATGTGCAGTAAAATATGGTGGCGATATGGACTGTATTGTGAAAGGCAATAGATTCATATTGTCAGTCATGGTAAAGAGCTGATCAGCAGGAAGGAGAAAAATTATTATGAGTATTTTAGGAGTAAACGAAGCTTTGGCGGGAGCATACCGGTATGCGAACAGGACACAGAAAGCAGGCACAGGCAGGGGTGTGAGCTTTGCGGAGCTTGCAGCCACAAAAGCGTCAGGACAGGAAAGCGTGGAGGAAATGCGTTTTAAGGATATGTGGCAGACGAGATTTCCCGGAGCATACTACAACGTGATGGATACATCCAAGATTGACGGTTCATTATGGGGAAGGAACGATTATCCGTGGGATAAATATTTCAGTAATCATGCGGATGATTCTGTTCTGGACTGGAAACCATCGGGTGCGGAACCTGCTATGCTTGACTCAAAAGTGCAGGCAAAGATCAATTCCACCATTGGAAAGAAAGCCATTGTTGTTCCACCGGAACTGGAAGAAAAGATGAAGTACGACCCGGAACTGGCAGGGAGTGTCATGGCAAAGGTTAAGGGTTTTGTTGCGGAGCAGGACATGAGGAATCCGAATCCCCGGAAAGGCTATTTGATTGCATTAGATGGGAATGGGGATATTGCACACGCCTGTGTGACAAGTGAAAAGATGTCGGTGTCATCGGCAGAATTTATAGAAGCCAGCAAAGCAAGGGAAGAAAAACACGCTGAGTATGAGAGACTGAATGAGGAAAGTGCCCTGAAACGCAGGCTGAATGGGAAGAAATGGCCCGTGTAAATGCATTGTATGCGAAGAAGGTAAAGGGGTAGAGATGGAGGTCTGACATATTGCAGAAAGCGGGGATATGCATATTGCCAATATTGTCTGCGCTTTTTGTGGCCGGGCATAAGGCAAACGTTCCTGTTAATCTGAATAAAATTTTAAGGAGGATGATATCATGGCAATTTCAGGAATTGGAAGCAGCTACAACAATATTTACGAGGGTACATACGCAACACAGAAAAATGAGGCGGTAAGGAAAGCAGACACGAAAACAGACACGAAAGAAGCAGCGCCTGTACAGGCAGGAAATGCAAAGGCTACACAGAATGCACAGCATTCTGGGGAAAAGGCGGTGTCGGATTATTATTCCTATTTACAGAAAAATTTTGACTGTATGTCCAAGGGCAATGTGACGATATCCGGCGGGTATCTGAAGAAGTGTTCGGGAGATTCCAAAAAGGCAAAGGAACTGGAAGATTTTCTGAAAAAGATTCCGGAACTTGAAAAGCAGGGGTATGAACAGCTTTCCGCCCAAAATAAGGCTTTAGGCGGGACAGTGACCTATTATCAGCAGACATGGATGGTAGGTAAAGACGGCAGTATACAAAGTACCGTATATTCCGTAACCGAAACAGGAATGACCAATGCGGAAAGAATGAAGAAAAGTATGGATGAGCGTCTGGAGAAGCAGAAAGAAAAGAAAGAAGAGGAAGAAAAAGTAAAGGAGCGGAAAGAGGAAAAAGCGGAACAGGCTGAAAAGCTGGGCAGAGGTACAGAGAAGATTTCCGTTCTGGAAGCGCCGAGGCAGGAGATTACGGTCAAGTATGTGGAGGCAGAATCCGAGCTGGCGGCAAAGGCGATGATGCAGGAAGAAAAGCTGGAGGATGCGTATCATCCTAAGTTCGATATGAATGTTTAGTGCAGAACCCGATGTGAGGAAAAGCCTGTCAGCCATTAGCTATGTGAATGGCAGGCAGGAATATATGTATTCACCATAGTGAGACAGGAGGACAAAATTATGTCAATGGAAATCAGTAACAGGTACGGTTTTGATCATATTAACAAGGTGCAGACCGGACAAACAGAAAGCGCCGAAGAAGCGGCAAAATTCAAAGAAAAAGACAGACCCGAAAAGATTCCGGCACCAAAGGACGAGTATATCAGCAGTGAAAAGTCCGGAAAGAAACCAAGTGGCTTGTACCACATGGGGCAGGACGAAAACGGAAACCCGAAAATCATCTTCGATACCGTCAAAAAGGCGGAAGAAGCAGAAAGCGAACAGCCCAAGGGCGCAAGGCCGGAAGGGGCGTCTGATAACGACAGGGTGAAGGTTACGATAGGCAATATGGATAAGGTTAAAAAAGAAATCGAAAAGCTAAAAGAGGAAAAGAAACAGCTTGAACAGCAGTTGAAAATGGCGGCGGGCAATGAGCAGAAGACAAAAGAGCTGGAAGCAAAACTGGCGCAGGTTGAAGCGGAATTAAGCGTGAAAGATACTGATGAATACAAAAGACAGCACGCTGAGTATACCACAGAGGAATAAATCAGTCTGAGAATTGAAAGGGAGCGCATTCAGCAGGCGGATAAAGGCATTGCTGCGGGGAAACGGCAGGGCGACAGCGTGGATATTTCCGGGGAAGGCCGCAGGGCTTTGAGGGAAAAATGTCTGCGGCAAAAAGGATGGAGCCTTCCGGGGATATTGGGAATTTTCCCTTCCGCAAGGAGTACCTTGAACGGGATTTGGGATTATTATGCGAATTTGAAACATTGATGAGAGCAGATATTTTAATTTGGCGGAGACGCAAAAACAAGCGTCTCTGCCATTGACTGGCTTTTAGAAAACAGTCAGGTGTATGGATATTTGCTAAAGGGTTGATTGAATATCCCTGATAAGCCACAGCCTGACAAGGCAGGGCGGGCATCCCCGGCGTTCTGGCAGATCGAGGAATCGGGGAGAAGGTAGAGTTTGGTGAATGAAAAGGTTTTCTTTTGACTGTTTTGGAAAGAAGGCCAAAGCATAAACAGGAAGGCTAAATATTAGAGGCTGTAAAAAATCTTGTGTCTATGGGGAAAAATTATTCTGGAAGTGTTTCTGACCATGACATCAGATAATTCAGTTTTGTAGAATCCATATTTCCTTTTTCGCCACTGAGTTTCAGCCACTCTGTGATGAAAATATAGTCTATTGTCATAGACTTTGACCTTACAGTCGAGGTATACATAATGCACGATCTACCGTCTGCCGGGAGAGAAAAATTTTATTATGGTGATAGAAAAAGATGTATATTTTTCCTTAAAAAGAATAAAAACAGCAAAATTGGTAGAAAAAACGGCAAAATTTGCAAAAATTGTAGAAAAAACTATGGTAAAATAAAGTTACATATCATTAAAATATTTTAGCAGGAGGAATTCAATATGACAGATGCTGAAAGAAAAAGGACGGAAGAAGAAATCAGGACATTGCGGGCTGAGCTTGAATATATGGAAAGGGATAATCCGAGAGCGGCGGAGGGCGTCAGGAAACAAATTCAAGGATTAGAATTATATTTACGTGGGTTTTAAAATGCCGGACTGTTCATGGATAAAGGGGGTAACAAAGCAATATGGGGCTGTTTTTTGGAAGAAAAAATTTTGCGGAGAGGCATGAAGAGGCTTTATTAAATTATGATTGCGAAAGATCCGTAGGTATTATACTCGATTTTATACAGAAGATGGAAACGCTTCAGGAAACGCTGAGAAGAGGAAAACGTAAACAGGGGGTGATGGCGGCCCAAATATGTTGCGAAAACCCGATTATTTCGTGTAGCTCGGAAGAACTGCCAACGGTTGGCTTAAAAATGGTCCAGGGCGTGATTTGTGATGTAATTGTAGAGCTGGAACCGGAAAGCAGCAGTGATATTGTGCAGGGGCTGTATAATATTGCAGCGGACGGAAAATGCCCGGAGGTAATAGCGGTATGCAAAGAGGCGATTTCTCGGCTGCGTGCGGCAAAGGGGAGGCGTTTTTGATAAATACGATGAAGGAAGAGCCTGTTTCTGGGAATTATAGAATCCGGCCAGCTTGAAAAACAGACTAAAATTATGGAAGATATCTGGTGCGTTACGAAGAAAGCTGTCAGTCATATGATGGGGTTCAGACAGAATCGATGATAAAGAAAAGGTTTGCGTTATATTTCGGAGGTGTATCCCCTCGTCCACTGAGGGTATCATTGTTTGAAAAAGAAATGTGTGTGATACAATGATTACATATCAGGATTTCTTTTTATTCTGTACGTTCATTGCTGCCCTTATCAGTCTGCTTTATCAGATTTTTAAGGGAAAGAAATAGCCGCCACTACTGCCATAGTGACGGCTGACCGCTATTAGCGGAAAAGCAGTTGTTTTCTTTGGGGTAGAGCCGCTTCTATGGCTTTCCCTTTTTCTGTGCTTAATATAGCACATTTGACAGCGGGATTCAAGAGCCACACACACGTTTATTGCCGCCTGGATAGTATCCGGCATTTTCCGGGGGCAGATTTGAACCCGGACGGAAACCGCCGGATTTTAGAAATTCGGCAGAATTCCCATCGAATACATTTTACGTCGTGCCCAGTTGGTCCATTCAGAACCCGAATACGAAAAACAGTTATTCTGGTTTGCAGCATAAATTCGGCCCCGGATATCCATATACGTCGATGGAGCGAGCCGGACTGCCTGGAACTCTTTTCCATTGACGACCACCGAACCTATGTCATTTCCGAGTTCCATAACTTTGTAAGAATTTCCCTGAAGATCAAAACCATAAAAATATCTCATTATAATGCTCCTCGTATTAATTGTATTTTCAGGTAATTGCGAAACGCATTATTTCAGCACAGCAGTTGTGCAAAACAGACAAATCATAAGCAGGGAGCTGTGCCGCCGCCGGTGCTCAGCCGCCGTACTTTGGCATCTTACGCACCGCTGCGGGAGACAGTGCAGACAGTGCAGCGAAAGCAAGTCCTGCGGTGATTGTCCGCTTTATACAACGGAAGCCTTTGAAAACATAGTTTCGCAGTCGCCCGTAATTGTATTTTATACTACATTGGTCATGCAGATTTTTCAACGAAAAGGCAAAATTGACATAAAAAACAGCAAAAAAAGTCGTAGTGAGGTAATGAAACGGATGATATACTAATAGAGAACAGTGTTTTATGCGGAAGGAGGAAACTATTTTGAATATGTTTGACAAGAAATTTGAATTTGATGGTGATAATTTTTCGTTCAATGGTCTGGTCAAGTTTCATAGAGAGTATGTGGATGACGATTATCCTTTTGAAGAATGGTTCAATGATCACGTTGAAATCGGTGTTATAAAACCGCTGGATCAGAACTGATAAGTTTTCCGTTATCAGGTGATGACAGGTGAATGAAAATGGAAGGATATACCGTTTAATTTACGGATATTCTTCCTTTTTTGCTATTTCAAGTGAAGAAGAATTGGCACGAAAATGACAAAAATAGAACAAGGGGATACACGTCCTTGTCCACTGAAGGTATGATAAGGAGATAAAAGTATGGATAAATACGATGAAGGAAGAGCCTGTTTCCGGGAATTATGGAATCCGGCCAACTTGAAAAACAGACTGAAATATGGAAGGGATCTGGCGCGTTACGAAGAAATCTGCCAGTTGTATGACGGGGTTCAGACAGAACCGCTGATAAAGAAAAGGCTTGCGTTGTATTTCAGAGGCGAATATCATTTGATGGGCGGAGAGTGGATTCTGGCGGAAGAGGCCTATTGGAAAGCGCTCAATACATGGGCTCCAAAAGAAACGATCGGCCTCATAACGGATGCGAAAATCAAATTCGATATTTTGCAGATTTATTATGCGCAGAGCAGCTTTAGACAGGCAGAACCGTTACTGAAAGAACTGTCGGATTTACTGCACAGCGGCAGGACAGATCATGGATTATGCGATGATGCTGTCTGCGATATCTATACGATGCAATGCGAAATATATGAGAGCAATCTGAGGGATGCTGATCTGGACGCGTTTAAAGATATGCTGGACAAAATACACAGGGATATTCTGCGGCTAAGCCCATATGAATTACCGGATATTTCTCAGAAGAGACTGGTATTCGCTTTCGTAGCAATGATACTGCTTGCCGAAAGGGATTATATTTCCCAAAAGGAACGCAGACGCTATCGGGAAATTCTGGATTATGTGAATGAGAATAAAGAAGTGCTTTTGCCCGGCCCAAGTCAGCAGATGCTTATGTGGGACGCGCGTGAAGCGTTATTTTGAGGAGGAACCGCCATGACGGAAGAAGAGGTCGTTTTAGAACGCCTGAAACTGATTGCCTGCGGCGGAGTGCCGGCCGGTGTCGTAGCGGAAACATTGTCCCGGGTGATTGCATTTTGTCATAAAAAAGGAAAAGGGGACGCCGGGAAAAAACTCTTATATTGCTGTCTGGATACGCTGACGAAAATATGGCGTTCCTGTGTGCGGGACATGAACGATATACGGCTGTATCAGGAACTGGATATGGTACAGCTTGAGTTTTCCTGTTGTTATGCTGTTATGCGCAGATATCCGGATCTTGTCTTTGTATATGAAAATGTGCTGCGGTTTAAGAATGTGGCATCTCTTGCGGTCAGGGAAAGAAACAGAATTTACCATAGTAACGGGATGAGGGAAATTCTGAAATTGTCGGAAGCGCATAATGAAATGGCTGACAGAGAGGCGGAAGGAATCTGGCATAACAGCCCGGGAAGATATATGGGCGATGCGGTATACAGGAAAAAGCTTGCGGCAGACGCAGAGTTTTATGAACAGTTTCCGAAGGAAGCTGCATTTACGGAGATCACATGGGAAAAGGTTCGAAGAGCCATACCGGATAATTCGGCAGTTATTGAATATTTTCTTTGTGATGAGGATGAATATGGTTCCAATGGGACAGAACCCCCTTTGGACATCTATATTGTCTGTAAAAAGAATAATTGCTGTACGTTAAAGAAAGAGGTTATTTCGGATGGGAAATCCGTTATGCAGGCGGCAGGGAGATTTGTATCTGCTTTTCGGAAAGAATCTGCGGAACGCAGTCCGTTCAGCCAGAATTTGGACAATACGCGGAAAGAACTGCTTGGAAGGTATCTGTACCGGTGGCTGATTGAACCGGTTCTTGCCCATATACAGGGTGTGCGCCGGCTGTTTATTGCACCGGACAGAGATTTGATGAATCTGCCCTTTGAAATTTTGAAAGACGATGATGCCGTACGGCTGGGGACAGAATATGATGTGATACAGATGGAATGTGCAAGGGATTTTTTGTTCTGCGGTCAGGAACGTATATCCGCCAGGGGCAGTCTGATAATCGGAGAGCCCCAATATGAAATTCCAGACCGGGACGGAAAGGCGGAAAGGATTCTGACGGATATTCCCTTCAGCGGTGTGGAGGCACGTCTGATCGGCGGGTTGTGCGGCAGCCGGTGCTTTACCGGAAGCGCCGCTTCCAAAAATCTGCTGCTTTCGGCGGAGGGATACAGAAATATCCATATTGCGACGCATGGGTGTTTTGACAGCCGTCAGGAAGCAGCATATGCCTCCTGCCTTGCATTTGCGGGAGCGGAAAACTGGCTGCAAACAGGACGAAAAAGCGGCACGTATGGAAACGGGCTTGTGACAGCGGACGAAATCAGCCGCCTGAATCTTCATTCTGTGGAACTTGCCGTTATTTCTGCGTGTAACAGCGGTATGAATGATATACTGAAAAATAAAGGGTTTCATGGACTGCTCGGCGGTTTTTCAGCCGCCGGGGCGCGCTATGTGATTTCCAGCCTGTGGGCGGCTGACGATCTGGCGGCGGCAATCCTGATGGGATATTTTTATTATGAGTATATGAAAAAACAGAAAAAGCCATATACTGCCTTGAAAAATGCGAAAGAATATATCCGGAAAGCGTCGATCGGAAGGTTAAAACGGGACGGGTGGTTTACATATATGCTGGAACAGGATATTGACTCCAAAAGCAGGAAACTGATCCGGCAGTATGAATCGGGGAATGAATCGGAATGTCCTTTTGAAAATGAGGTATACTGGGGTGGATTCATCTGTTACCGATGTAACTGAATCCGGGAGACGGAGCAGGAAGGAGAAACATGATGCAGAACAGGTACTGGATATATCTGAGAGAAAAAAGAGTATACATATATTATCTGGATGTGTATGCGGAGCATTCTTATAAATGTGACAAGGCCGTTAAGATATATTGTGCTGCTGCATCCTCTGCAAGCATTGCGGCATGGGCGGTATGGAACCGGTTATCTTTTGTATGGGCCTCATTCATTGCGCTTTCTCAGGTTATAACCGCGGTCTATGATCTGCTTCCTTTCAGCAAAAGAATGAAATATGCCGCGCCCTTTATAAAGGAGCTGAAGCTGCTGAGCAACAGGATTGAATCTAATTGGTTTAAAGTAAACTCCGGGGACCTGACTGCGGAAGAAATAAACGAGTTACTGTACAATTTTGAAACGGAATATATTGAGATGGAAAACAAATATCTGAAAAAGCTGCCTTCGATGAAAAACAGGAAATTTTTGAAAAAGGCCATTGAGCAGGCGGACATATATCTGGAACGGTTTTATGGCATGGAAGATGACAATGCAAAATGACAGGAGGGAAGCCATGAAGGAGAGAGAAATGCAGGAGAGCTTTTCAGATGATAAACAGAAGGGTGGAAAAAGAGGATTCAGTCTGCCGCCGGTACCTCCGGGGAAGCCAATGCCTCCGGTCAGGCCGCCAAAGGAAAACAGGGGTGGTAAGGAAAAGGGCTGAGGGACAAGCTCATATATCCCCTTATTCACTGAAAGCATGTATTTCACCGAATAAAAAAGTTTGCCAAACAGGGCAACTTTTATGAAGACACCGGCTTTCGTTCCCGTTATAATGAGTAAAAACAAAATAACGGAAACGAGGGCTTATCATGAGCAGTAAAGAGGTGACAGAAAAAATCCTGTCCTATGTGGAGGAACATCTGGACAGCGCGCTGTCTTTGGAAAAAACGGCAGGAGCGTTAAACTATTCCAAATTTTACATCGCGCGTGTTTTCAGGGAAAATACCGGAATTTCATTGTATCAGTATATCCGTGGGAGAAGACTCGATGAGGCGGCAAAGGAACTGGCAGAGGGGACAAAGCCTGTCATTGAAATCGCTTTTGAGGCAGGATATGGTTCCCATCAGGCGTTCATACAGGCATTTCACAAAGAGTATGGATGTACGCCGCAGGAATACAGGAAAAACGGTATCTTTATACCAAAACAGGACAGGATTGTATTGCAGCAAAACAGCCTGTTCATCATGCGGCATAACAACCTGGCGGGAGGTGAAATGGCAGCATGAGTCTTGTACCATATGTTGTTGAACAGACGGGAAGAGGAGAGCGCAGTCAGGATATTTTTTCAAGGCTTCTTTCGGACAGAATTATTTTTCTTGGTGAAGAAGTCAGCGATAAATCGGCGGCCCTGATCGTCGCCCAGCTGCTTTTTCTGGAATCACAGGATCCTGAAAAAGATATTGAATTTTATATCAACAGTCCGGGCGGTTCCATATCGGCCGGACTTGCCATTTATGATACGATGCGCTTTATAAAATGCGATGTCTCTACATTATGTCTTGGCATGGCGGCCAGCTTCGGCGCCTTTTTGCTGGCCGGAGGAACGAAGGGAAAACGCATGGCGCTTCCCAATGCGGAAATCATGATTCATCAGCCGGCCATCGGAGGCGGAGTGAAAGGACAGGCGACCGATATCAAAATTATTTCGGATCACATTCTGCGGAGTAAAAAGAGACTGAATACGATACTGGCGGAAAATACGGGAAAAACAGTGGAGGAGATTGAAGCCGCTACGGAACGGGATCATTATATGTCTGCGAAAGAGGCGCTGGCGTTCGGCCTGATCGATAAAATAGTGGAAAACCGGTAACAATTCCCAGTATCTGAACTTTTGTGCAAAGAAATCAAAAATATAAAAACTGAAATCAAAAATAGTTAAAATTGTACTTGACCCTGACGTTACGTCATAGTTTATGATATGCTTACACGGAAGGAGGTAAGCGGAATGATGACGGTAAACGAAGTCAGCAGACTGACGGGAGTGAGTATACGCACTCTGCATTATTATGATCAGATCGGTTTGCTTGCGCCGGCAGAAATCACGGAATCCGGTTATCGGCTGTATGACGATGCGGCGATGGAGCGGCTCCAGCAGATTTTGCTGTTCCGGGAACTGGAGTTTTCCCTGAAGGATATCCGGAAAATAATAAATTCCGGGAATTTTGATAAAAAAGAGGCCCTGCGCCAGCAGATCGAACTTCTGACATTGAAAAAAGAACGTCTGGAAAATCTGATTGCCTTTGCCCGTGGAATCGAAATGACAGGAGGAAGGAATATGGATTTTACAGCATTTGATACCGGAAAAATCGAAGAATACGCCAGACAGGCGAAGGAAAAATGGGGCGGTACGGCGGCCTATACGGAATATGAAGAAAAAAGCAAAGGACGCAGCCGGGAGGAACAGACTTTGATTTCACAGGGAATGATGGGCATTTTTGCCAGGTTCGGTAAAATGATGAAAGAAGCGCCGGAAACTGAAAAGGTCCAGGAACTGGTAAAGGAATTGCAGGATTATATCACGAAGCATTTTTACACCTGCACGAAAGAAATACTGGCCGGACTCGGCAGCATGTACGGGGCAGGCGGAGAGTTTACGGAAAATATCGACAGGGCAGGCGGCGAAGGCTGCGCTGCGTTCTGTGCGAAAGCAATCGAAATTTATACCGGAAAGTAACGGGACGGAAAGTGCCGCGAAATGATCAAAAAAGAAAGGGTGTTCTTCGAAAGAGGAACATCCTTTTCACATGATTGCGGAATCGGAAGAAATTGGTTTTCCCGGCTGTTGCAAAGACAGTGCGAGAGTGATAAAATAATTATTGACCCTAAGTCAAAAATTATTTTAAAAGGAGGTATATTGGAAATTGGCCAGACCTGTAAAAAAAACACCGGATGAATGGAGAAAAGAAATTCTTGATGCCGCGAAAAAGCTGTTTGCTTCCAAAGGATATGAGGAAACTTCGGTTTCCGATATTATGGACATGGCAGGCGGCGCAAAAGGAATGTTTTACCGCTTTTTTCAAAGCAAAGAAGAAGCGATGCACGCATTGGGAAATCAAATGTTTTTTGAGAATAATCCCTTTGATGCAATCAGGAAGCGGAATGACCTGAACGGATTACAAAAAATCAGGTCACTGTTGGTATTGAATCAATCGGATGATGAGCGTAATCAACTGAATATGCAGGCAATCCCTATTCTAAAAGATCCGCATATTTTAGCCGCGGCAGTGGAAGAAAACCGGCGTGTGCTGACTCCTTTATGGTTAGAATTGTTGGAAGAGGGAAAAAATGACGGTTCCATCAAAACGGATTATACAAAAGAGCTTTCCGAACTTTTGCCGCTCATTAACTTCTGGCTGATGCCAACGGTATTTCCGGCAACGAAGGAAGAGATACATCATAAATACCGTTTCGTAATGGATGTATTAGACCATATGGGACTGTCGATTTTTGATGATGAAGCCGTATCATTTACGGAAAAATTTATCGCTGATATTTCAGAAAAAGGAGGGAATGAGTCATGACACAAAAATTATTTACAAAGAATTTTGTGCTTCTTATCTCAGGACAGTTGACATCTTTATTTGGAAATTTCATCTTGAAGCTCGCATTGTCTATGTATGTACTGGAAGTGACCGGTTCAGCTGCCATATTCGCGGGGATATTATCTATTGCCACAATACCGTCTATTGTTCTTTCGCCATTAGGCGGTATTCTTGCAGACAGGGCAGACAGGCGGAATGTTATGGTTGCACTGGATGGATTAACAGGCATGTCGGTTTTATGTGCGGCGCTTCTTTTGTCTGAAAGGAATTCCATGACTGTAATCAGTGTGCTGCTTGTCATACTTTCTGTTTTGGGGGCATTTGAAACGCCTACGGTACAGGCGTGCATTCCGACTATGCTGCAAGGCGATAACATAATGAAAGGAAACGCTGTTGTAAATCAGGTGGCTTCCTTGTCCTATTTAGCGGCTCCGATGTTGGGTGGTGTGCTGTATGCGGTATTTGGTTTAAAACCTGTTATGTATGCGAGCGTGGTCTGCTTTTTTATGACAGCGCTGTTTGAATGTTTCATCAAATTAAGTTATCAGCATTTGGAGCGTAAAGGCGGTATATTGTCAGTTGTCAAACAGGATTTCCTGTCAAGTATGCGATATATTTCAAAAGAACAGCCGAACATTGCAAAAATGCTGCTCCTGACCGCAGTTTCAAGATTTTTTGTGATGGGTATTATCATAGTTGGCCTTCCCTTTATTGTGCGTACCGTTCTTGGATTAAACGCACAGTATTATGGAGCAGCGGAAAGTTCGTTAGCGGTTGCCACAATTTTGGGAAGTGTTGCTGCAGGATTTCTTGCAGAGAAATTGAAAATACATAGATTAGCTGTCCTGCTTGCCTCTATGGGAGTTTTTCTGATTCCTGCGGGAATTGTTTTTCTGTGTCCGGTTGATTCCGTTATAAAATATGTTATCATCCTTGTTTCTTTTTGCGGTATGCAGATTGCAATCAGTATTTTTTCTATCTTCGCAGTTTCCCTGATACAGCAAAGGACACCTAATCATCTGATTGGAAAAGTGATGGCTTATACATCTACGGTCACGTTGTGCGTTCAACCCATAGGACAGATCGTGTATGGTTTTTTATTTGATAAATTCAGTAATATGATTTATTTATGTCTAATACCGACCGGTGTAATCGTATGCGCCGTTGGAATGTCTGCAATGGGATTTTTCAGAAGGATGGAAAGTGCCGTAACCGTGGAGGGTAAGTGACCAATAAGGACATAGTTGATTCTCAAGTTTTTTCAAAGATTGTTTCATTAGCCGGCTGTATGAGGTATAATAAAATCGGCTTTTGAAATGTAGTTTACCAAAAGTATCAGGCGGTACATATTGATGCGTCTTTCATGGCGGAAAGCATGTATCTGAAACGGGGATGCCGGATAAAAACTTATGAGAAGATTAAGACGCGGGTCTTTTGATTATGGAGACTGAGTGGTCTGGCTGTGTTTATGAGGGATAAAGGCAGGATGGAGACGGAAGATATTATTCTTGGAAAGGCAAAATATGCGGATTGGAGATCCATATACCGCAATGTCTGGTCAAGACCGGAAACAGCGGAATATATGGTATGGAAGGTGACGGCTGACGAGGAGGAAGCCAGGGAGAGGATGCGGAGGACGATCGCATGGCAGGAGACTCATGACGCCTGGCTGGTCTATGAGAGGGACAGCGGGCTGGCAATCGGTTTTGCCGGAGTGGAGGAAACAGAGCCGTATGTTTATCATGAGACGGGTATTGCCCTGGGACCGGAGTATGTGGGGAAGGGATATGGGAAACAGATCCTGCGTTTATTGATGGAATATTGTATTTCCTTAGGGGGGCAGGAATTTTATTATTCTACACGGGCAGGGAATCTTGCTTCAAAGGCGCTGGCATTATCCTGTGGATTGATTTATCAGTGTTCGGAGCAGAAGACAGACCAGAGTAGTGGAAAGACTTATGAATTGGAGATTTATAAAAAGAATTTAAAAGATATAGGGGATATAACGATCATATGGGATAAACGAAAGGGGAGGAGCTGAAGTGAATACCTATCAGGTGATAGACGAAAAAAATTGGGAGAGGGCTACGCACTGTATGGTTTTCAGAGAAAGCGTGGAGCCTGCTTTCTGTGTGACATTTGAGGCTGATATAACAAATTTCCGGCGGAAAGTAAAGGCGCGAAATCTTTCTTTTACGCTGGCGTTTGTGTATGCGGTATGTAAATGCGCGAATGGGATTGAAGCGTTCCGGTATCCGTCCAGGCTCATCATTCTTTTGTGGATGGGATACATATTGGGCAGTTTGCGGATATGCTCCAGAGATATTTGGAATCGTTTTAGGAGCGGAAGCTGGATTATATCACAGAATCCGGGACAGGATTTTATTGTCAAAATTTTGTGAGTTTATAAAAAGGATTTAATATACAAGAATAATATTTTTTGGCAGAATAAGGGGGATATAACTATGAGAAAAGCAATCGTGGGATTATTTGTTATTTTGACTGTTACTATTATTATGACAGGATGCGGATGCAATCATGAATGGGAGGAGGCCACCTGCCTGACCCCCCAAACATGTGCTCTATGCGGCAGGCAGGAAGGCTCGGTGACCGCGCATTCATGGAAAGAAGCAAACTGTACCGATGCAAAAACATGTGAAGTGTGCCAGGCTACAGAGGGCGAACCACGAGGTCACAAGTGGGAAGAAGCAACATGTGAAAGACCTGAAACATGCTCGGTCTGCGAAGCAACTGAGGGATTAAAGGCAGATCATTCCGTGCAGGTCGGTATTTGTGAAGTTTGTGGTGAGAGTGTCAATTATGATTTAGTAAAAAATATTAAATCCTATATTGATGCGGCGTATGCCGTACTGGAATCGTATGCCGGCAATCTCTCAGATGTTCGAGGGGGGAAAGTGGATATGGTAATTTATCTGCATTCCGGGGTATGCGATGCTAATGAAAATTATAAAAGAGTAATAGATCTGTGCGGTGATTATCCGGAATTATCTACGTTAAAAGCTTATGCTCAAAACATTATAGATGCCACGCCCCAGGAGATTACAGACAAGACAGATTCAGCGGCAGATTCGTATATAAATCAATTCGGCGCATATATTCAGAAACCAGCCAGTTTGGAGATTGAGTTGTTAAGAATAGAAAATTTATTTTAATGCCTAAAACTTTCCACGCCGTCTTGTGTGCGGAACAGTTTTGTAAAATGAATATTTGCCAGGGCCTGTTCATCCTGAAGTTGTTCGGAATGGAACTGCTCTTGTCTGTTTGGACAGTCCGCAGGCAGAAAAAGAAATCTTTAATTGAACAAATGCGGGCAATGGAATAACCGTATAGAATTTTGGAGGAATTATCTATGGATAACGATAAAAGAAAATTAACAGAAAAAGAATTGAAACGTAAAAATGACTTTGAAAAATTAAGCTCTGAAATGCAGCAAAAAGGATACAAAATTAAGAATATGACTATCAATATTCGACAAGCGAATTTATTAGGACCTTTGAGTGTTCTGCCATTTATAGCTTTAACATTTTTGTTTTATTATAATGTGAATGGTTTTGATTTAGGGGGGATTTCTTTGGGATTTATCGTAGCGGCGTTTCTTCTTCTTCCTCTAACTATTTTACATGAATTAATACATGGCGTCACTTGGGGTTTTTTTGCAAAGAATCATTTTCATTCGATTGATTTTGGATTTATTTGGAGTAGTTTTTCTCCATACTGTACTTGCTCCGAACCGTTGAAAAAGTGGCAGTATTTGCTGGGAACTGCTTTGCCTACATTAGTTTTAGGAGGCGGAGCAGCAGTGGTTTCTGTAATGACAAATCAATTACTGCTGTTTATTCTGGCAGAATATATGATTGTATCGGGTGGCGGAGATTTTCTGATTATACTGAAAAGTATGCTATACCACACTGATAAGCAAGAAAGTGTGTATTGCGACCATCCTTACGAATGTGGTTTTGTAGTTTTTGAGAAATAGGAACAAATTTTTAGTAAAGTCTATTCCATTAGGAAAGTGATTGCGGTATAATGGAGCCATTGACAAATCTGCATTTGCTCGTTTCGGCAGCAGGGCAAACGATGGGAGGAATATATCATAAGCGAATTGATGAAATTTGCCAACAGAAAAGAATTCCGTGAATGGCTTTACGAGCATTGTCTGTCAAATGAAGGTATTTGGCTTTTATTTGGCAAGGCCGGTGGGCCAAAAACTGTAAAAGCGGGAGAAGCTTTGGAGGAAGCCCTCTGTTTTGGCTGGATTGACGGACAGATGGAAAAGATTGATGATAAAACCTATAAGAAGTATTTTTCTCTGCGCAGAGAAAATAGCAAATGGTCAGAAAAAAATAAGGCATTGGTGAAAAGGCTTGATGAACAAGGGCTTATGACTGACTTTGGCAGGAAGAAAATAGACGAAGCTAAGAAGAATGGCCAATGGGATGCTCAAAATCCTCTGGCAATCATTACAGAAGAACAGATTGCCTGCCTATCCGCACTGTTGGAAGGGTACGAACCTGCTTATACAAATTTTCATGCCATGCCTCCATCCGTAAAGAAAACTTATACGAGGGCATACTTTGATGCTAAGACAGCCGCCGGACGTCAAAAGCGAATCGCATGGATGGTGGACAGGCTCAATAGAAACCTGAAACCCATGTAATCAATTTGAAAGGAGTAACGTCATGGAAGAATTAAAATCTATTATGGAGAAGTTCGCTGCGTCCGGTTGGGATTTAATATCTGTTCCCGCACAACAGTGGTTAGAGAAAAAAGCCGATAAAGATAGTTTAGTATCAGCAATCAAGCAAGCGGACAAAGAATGTGGAAGCTGCGGCTGCGAATTAGACCCGTTGTATAAAAGAGCTTTGGAATTGATTTAATATCACCGTCAAATTCCGGTTTACCAAGCCGCGTTCTCAAAAAAGCGCCCTGTTTTTCAGGTGCAGCAGAAGACTTAGAATGAAATGAGCGAAAGCTGCCTGCATGTTTTATAAACGATGTAAACATGGCTTCATTAAACAGAGGTTATGACAAGTGTAGATTATTTTGCTGTAATTAGAACCTGGGAGGTAATGGAATGATATTGCTGGTTGTTGATACTCAAAATTTAATTATGAATAATGACTTATATGAATTTCCGACTTTTGTATATCGTATTAAAACACTAATCAAAGAGGCGCGCAATCATGGTATAGAAGTTATTTTTGTCAGACATGATGATGGTGTTGGACAGAAATTAACGAAAGGCGCATTGGGCTATGAAATATACGAAGAATTTCAGCCAATGCCAAATGAGCGTGTTTATGATAAAAATGTAAACAGTGCTTTCAGAGATACAGGGTTGTTGGATTACCTGCATGAAAAAGATGAAGATATAATTATTATTGTAGGGCTGCAAACAGATTACTGCATAGATGCAACGGTGAAATGTGGTTTTGAGCATGGGCTTAAAATGATTGTTCCGGAAAATACAAACAGTACGTTTGATAATGCGTATATGACAGCGGAAAATTCTTATAGATATTATAATGAGTTTATGTGGAATGGAAGATATGCAGAATGTATTTCATTTGAAAAAACTCTTGAATTGATGAATCGTTTAAATTGTTGAGTATACGAGGGAGGAAATAAAATGAGTTCTGTATATGCAATGAGTGATATCCACGGATGTCTGCAATCATTTGACGAGGCATTGAATCTTGTTGATTTATCGGGAGATAATAAACTTGTTCTTTGTGGGGACTACATACATGGAGGACAAGACAACTATGGTGTGTTGAATAGAATTATGGAGTTGGAACGCCAATATGGTTCTGATAAAATAATTGTCCTTGCCGGCAATCATGAGGATATGGCAATTGATGGGAGATGGCCTATTGGGGAAGACCGCTTTTTCGGTTCGGGCGTTGACAATGCTGACAGCGATGATAGGTACATTTTATGGATGCAAAATCTACGGAGATATTATTTGGAAGGAGATACCATATTTGTTCATGCAGGAGTTGATGAAGAAGCCAATGATTTATGGAAATGGGGAACGGATGATTATACTTTCACAGAAAAATATCCTGCTCAAACAGGAAAATTTTATATGAATATTGTTGCCGGACACATAGGCACAGGAGTGATTTCAGGAGAACAAAATTTCCATGATATCTATTATGATGGAGAAAGTCATTATTATATTGATGGAACGGTATTGGATAGCGGCACTATTCCGGTTATTAAGTTAGACATTGACAGCGGCAAGTTTTATCGTGTGACCGAAACGGGTGATTGGCTGATCTTGCCATATGATAAAGAAAACTAATTCCCATCAAGTGCTAATCGTGCATACTCAAGCAGGAAATTCGAAAAGGTATCCTGCTTTTTCTATGCCCGGAATCCGGGAGAAAGGAGGACGCACACTTACCATGCTTGTACTGTAAAATCACCATCATCCAGCGGAGTGAAAATGAATCCGCTGTTTCTGCCGCTGCCTGCCAGAGCGGCGAAAAAAGGAAAAACAATGGAACTCCCAACTAGCCCGGAGTTCCGTACTGTCGGCTTAACATCGGAATTGAGAAAATGCGTCGCTGCGGGAGCTGGAAAAGCAGATCGGCTATGATCTTGATTCTTTTCCGAAAATATAAGCGAAATTAGGCGCTTGTAATTAGACCAAGACATGAAAAAAGAGATAAAGAATGATGAGCTTGTTTTTCAGAATGTACTGAACGAATTATTAGTAAGCACAAAGATTTTTGCCGGAATGATTTACAACCTCACTCGGAAAATGTTTTAATATGTTATAGCGCCCTCAGTGGACAAGGGGATATTTATACGTGAAAACAATTTCGAGGAGGAATCATGGAGCATGTTTCATTAAAAATAGGGGAGCGGGTGAAAGAAATCAGGAATACAAGACAGCTTATGCCGGATGATGTTGCGGAACTGACGGGTGTCAGCAAAACAATGTTAGGACAGTTTGAGCGAGGGCAGTCCCCGCCTGCCATCAACAAATTATGGAAGTATTCTACCCGAACAATTGAAGGAGGAAATGGAAAATGTATGAATTGGTAAAAGTCGGTGAGAAATGCTATTACATAAATTGTCCGGCGAAGATAGGCGTCTATGTGGCGGACAAGGATAATGTTTATTTGGTTGACAGCGGGAATGACAAAGATGCGGGGCGGAAGGTTCGGCAGATACTGGATAAGAACGGGTGGCATCTGGCGGCAATTCTGAATACCCATTCCAACGCAGATCATATCGGCGGAAACAAGTACCTGCAGGGACAGACGGGATGTAAGATTTATTCCGGCGGCATAGAGGCGGCATTCACAAAATATCCGGTCTTGGAGCCGTCCTTTCTCTACGGTGGTTACCCATGCAGGGACTTGCGGCACAAATTCCTGATGGCACAGGAAAGCATTGCGACAGATTTTTCAGATGAAAGTTTTCCAAAAGAAATCAAGGTGATATCCCTGCCGGGGCATTTCTTTGACATGGTGGGATTCCGTATGCCGGACGGCGTGGTGTTCCTTGCGGACTGCATCAGCAGCAGGGAGACGCTGGATAAATATGCGGTTTCTTTTATCTATGACGTGGCTGCTTATCTGGAAACGCTGGATGTGGTGGAGCAAATGGATGCAGCAATGTTCGTTCCTGCTCATGCGGAGGCTTCTGCTGATGTGAAGCAGCTTGTCCGTTACAACAGGGATAAGGTATATGAGGTGGCCGACAGGATTTTATCCATCTGCGAAGAGTCGATGTGCTTTGAGCGTATTTTGCAGGAACTGTTCAAAGGATACGGGCTTGCCATGAATTTTGAGCAGTATGTATTGGTGGGCAGCACGGTGCGTTCCTACCTTTCGTGGCTGAAAGATACCGGGAAGATGGCGGCTGAATTTCAGGATAACATGCTGCTCTGGCAGAGAGTATAGAGTCAATGATTGTGAGGCTTACCGGCAAAGCACGGAAAATCTGAAATTCTATGTGCAGCGTCAGTGGAGCTTTGCGGGTGAAATGGATTGGTACGTTCAGAAAGATGAAATAAACTTCTGCATATCAGTTACGCTCCTGATTTGGTACTCAGGATAATATGCCTAATGTCGCTATGTGAACAGTATCCCGGTTACTGGAATTAAACAAAGGATAAAGAGAAAGAGGGCTCATGGGCCCTTTTTCTAATTCCGGCGGTTTGTCATTTCCGCAGGCAGGCGGCCTGGTAACGAAAATTACTTGGAAAGCGGGGAAGCCAGAGGTAATATGCTTACACGGTGATTCTTGTTTGTGCTGCCTTGCAGGGAATAGTAAGGGCACCGACTCGGACTTAAAAAGAATGAAAAGTCTGCGATTCACGTAGCCAGATTAACCATTCACGAAGCAGACGTTAGAAATCAACCTGATTTTTCCGATAAGTTAGATGAAGACTGGAGATGGCAGAAACGATAAAAATTGCGGTGTGTGATGATGAAAAAAACATAAGGAATGGATGAAACCATGCAGGAACTGGAATATAAGTATGTGACGGGAAATGCGGTCACGGATGTTATCATCAATGACAAATGCCGCAGGGCGGAAAAGCGGGAATCCGGTTTGATGCGGATTTCCGATATGGAGGGAAAATTTCGATATTCGACTTGGGAATCATCCTGAACAACTTTTTGGATAATGCCATAGAAACCTGCGAGAAGTTAAAACCGGGGAAGGGCTTTATAGGGCGGAGGGCTGGCTCTGCCAACAACAAAGCAGAGTATCCTGCCGGGGATTATCACGGAACATGGGATTGGATTGGAGAATGTGCGCGATGTGGCGGAGAGGTATTTCGGGGGTGTAAATATAAAAGTGAAAGGCGATGTATTCCATGTGACGGTAATGCCGCAGCAGGGGGAGGCGGGAGAACAGAAGAAATGACATTTCCTTATCGATAAAAGGAAACTAAAATTGTTAAAATGGAGGATGAACAATGGCTATCAGTGGAATAAGGCAGCATTATTATCAGAACAATGTGGAAACAAAGAGAAACACGAAAAATGTGAGCGGTACGGAAAAGTTTGCGCTGGAAAAAACGGGAAGTACACAGGAATTATCGGAAGCGGAAGAAATGGAGCTGTTCAAGAAGGAATTTTACGAAGACCTTTCTGAAGTCACCAACCATAGGACGGTGAGCAATGCGGCTGTCAATATTTCGGAGGCAGCATTCAAGGCGATGAAGGAAGACCCGCAATACAGGGAGAAGGTTCTTTCACTGATCCGGAGGGATTGGGGGGATTCCTATGCGCCGAGGAACTGTTCCGTGCTGATAACTGTCGGTGCGACTCTGAATGCGTACAGGGCGGATTCATGGCCCGTTGGGTATGATTCGGAATTTGATGTGCGTTCACAGAACAGTTTCTATAAAAGGACGAGCGAAAAGAAAGACAGGCAGAAGGAACTTCTGGAAGAATATTTGGAAAAGCGGGCACAAGCTAAGGTGCAGCAGCAGGAAATGTTGAATGAAAAAATTGCAAAGGCAGAACAGGAAAGAAGCAGGCTGGTAAAGGCGTGGTCTGGCGACAGGCAGATGGCGGCTGCATCCAGTGCCTATGAATCAAATGTCATGACAGAAACTTCGGCAGGCGGCGATTTGCTGCCCGGATAAATGCGGGCATTATGCCCGGACTTACTGCAAGGGGCATGGGCGGTCCCAAATGACAGAGGGCGCAGCTGCTCCAAATACCTACATGGCAAATACTGCTATATGAATCGGGTACAACCTACATGCAGGGTGTTCCGACAACGGTATCCATCTGCCCGGCTTTCATGATAAATACGTTTTCTCCAAAAAGAAAAGCGGCACCAGTGATGAGGAATACCGGAAGCAGATCAGAGAACAGGCTTATGAGGACTTTGCAAAAGGGCAGTTCCAGAATAAATCCGAAGGGTTTAACAGGCTGATGAAAAGCTACACATCGGAAGTGTTTCCGGACAGAAATGGTATCATCACTTCGGGTCTGAAAGCCATTTCCAAAAACAGGCAGAATGTGCCGAAGCCGATAGATTTTGTGGCAACGCTGTTGGAAGGAAAAATAAAATATCAGAAGCTGCCATCAGGAAACAGTGATTACATAGAGTTTTGCGATAAGAACGGGGAGATAGCAGCGACTTATTCTAATCATGGGTGGACGATGTATACTACCAATGCGGAGGCTTCCGGATAGACGGAAATGTGCATGATCTATAACGAGGCAGGGGGAATGCCAGGAGAGGGATTCCGCGGAATGCCTGATGATAATGAGGTGGAGCGGGAAGAATTGGCCCAGACAAAAACAATTATTATGAGACATGAAAGAAGGAAGACCGGGTAGCGGCGGCATGGACTTTAGGTCAGGTCGATTCCTGCAGGAGTTCTGGATGAAATTTTTGCAGACGAGAACATTACATCAATGGCGGCCGGGAAATCCGGCACAGCGGAAGGGCAGGGTTGACCGACCCACTCCGAAATTGATAGAGGAAGCAGTTTGTGAAATTATGGAGAATCATTCGGGTACGCTGAATGTACTGTTCGTGGAGAAAGATACGCTGCTGGTTCTTGATTGGGACTGCCTGAATCTGTCAGTATATAATCCGACAGAAGATGTCCAGTACATATGGAGAAGATTGCGTTTTCAGAAGGCTTATTTTGGAGGGAAGCGGCAAATCAGGTATTACCCAAAAAGTAACCGCTTGCTATTTTAATGTCAATTTCTTATACTGTCAGTGGAGGTGACGAGTATGGTTTGTTTTTACATAGTCAGACATGGCCAGACGCTTTTGAACAGCTTAGACCGGGCGCAGGGATGGGCTGATTCACCGCTCACAGAAGCAGGAAAGCAGATGACGGCTGACATAGGACAAAAATTAAAGGGAATTGATTTTGATGCGGTTTATACCAGCGATATGCTCCGTGCCGTGCAGACGGCAGAACTGATTCTGGAAGCAAACGGAAAGAACGGTGTGCCAATAGAAAGGGACGTAAGGCTTCGGGAATGGTGTCTGGGGTGTATGGAGGCGGAGAATAATGCGGTTTTCTTAAAGAATGTATCGGACTGGCTGGGAGGAGCGTCTTTTGCAGAGCTGAACCAGCGGCTTCCCGATGTTGCGAATGTCCTTTATGAACGTGATACGACAGGAATGGCGGAGCCGTTCCAGGCAATAGAAGAACGCCTGAAAGCTGCATTCATGGATACTGCCCAAA
>ERZ808054.828-NODE-828-length-22850-cov-5.316515_pt1 | contig 22850 bp, 13 predicted proteins | sample MGYA00380201_ERZ808054 | MGnify/ENA primary metagenome ERZ808054 (study PRJEB31490, sample SAMN06133419) | mouse gut metagenome | isolation source: Z5_2 | host: mice | place: China: Chengdu | collected 2015-05 ...
AGTTGGCATTGAGCGTGGGGATGTTTGTAGATCTTTGCGGGAGAGAAAAACTTAGAGGGGGATTAGCAAAGGCACTGGCGGGAGTGGTATTACTGGTGTATATCGTATTAGCACTTCATACGAATATCATTTTGCTGCAATGTCTGCCAGATGTATTATATTTTTTGATGCCATTATTATGTCTGAGTCTTTGTATATTGATACAGGAAGAATGGCGACGGGCGATAGTATGGAGCGTTTTTGTAAGTGGCGCAATATTAATGGTGCGTTTGCCAACAGTATTGATCTGTGCAGTAATATATCATTTGAGCTACAATGACAGCGTGATAAATAATCATCAATGGACAAGTGTCTGCATTTTGTGTATGGAAGCTGTTGCGTTTATCGGGTGTCTATATAAAAAAAACATCATCATCACATGGATTAATAAGATATCGTTTCAAAGGCTGTTTCTGTTTTTTGTTGGTTTCATAGAAATTGCTATTGTAGTCTATGTGATCAATGTTGACTGGGAGAGAGGTTACGATATCAATTCATTGATATTGTTGGGAGCGCTTATTGTATTACTGCTGCTTGCTGTTATTAGTCTGTTGCTGGTGTGGGAGTATCATGCTGTTATCAGAACGAATCATATATTGAAGGCAAATGAAAGCAGGATGAAAGTATACTATGGTCTGTTAAGTGAGGAGATACATCAGAAGCTGAAAAGAAATCATGACAGAAGATATGAGGATGAGTATGTATACAATTGTCTGATTCGGGAGGAATATGAGAAATGCCTGAGTTATTTTCAAAATAAGTATATTAAGGACAATGTGCAGGCGGAGATCACCTGTACAGGTTATGATATGGCGGATTATCTAATCGGGAGGATTGTGAAGCAGTGCGTAGAAAGCGATATTAAGGTTACTGTGGAGGTTGGGATGCGCAGATCCCCGATCGAGGAGAATGAATTCTTTGTTCTCCTCGCGAACCTGCTCGACAATGCGGTGGAGGCGGCATCAAAATGCAGGACGGATCGGTTTATTGAGATCAGGATTCAGGAAATGAGCAGCATGTTTCGGTTGTACATAGTAAACAGCTATGCTGAGGAGCCCATGAAGGACGGCGGGAGACTGATATCGGGGAAAAACGATGGCGGCAATCATGGCTGGGGGCTGGAAAGTGTGAAGGATACCGTGAAAAAATATGACGGAACGATTGATATTTTGTATGAAAACAAAAGGTTTGTGGTAGATATTGTGTTTATGGGCTAGGAGGATGCTTATGCAGGAAAATATGGTATATGCAGGGAATATTTTGATTGAAATAGAGCGTGCGCAATTATTAGAAAAAGAGGTTGATAATGAAATCAAGACATTGTGGGCGGAATGTGGTAACCTAACATTTAAAACCTGTATCGGATACATAGGAGAATAATCGAGTTGCGTTGGTTATTTTTACAGATCCGAAGCAATAGAAAAATAGGATTAGATTGAGAAAGCATGGTAAAATTGGTATAAGCTTATTTTGCGTGCTGTTTAGTAAATTTATGGCGAATAAATGTAAATTGGGGCAATAAGAGAAAAATGCAGGAAAAAATGAAAAGAATCCTCGTGGACAATCAAGATTTTTGGATAAAACTATTAGGCAGTGAGCTATACGGCAGTTTATCAAGAGACATATGCAGTAATGTGATCACAGCCCACGTAGATTGCATTGAGGAGACAGAGCGATATATTCAAAGCCTGGGACATCACACGACAGAGAGGGCGCAGGAATCAGATCATTGGTTTTCAGACGTTCTTTTTGCACCGTTTTATCAGATTATAGTTGAGTCCTATCTGCAGTATTCTGCGATCAGTGTCGATACATTTTCCATATTAAAAAATAAAGAAAGCGTGTTAAGACAGCTCATATATGACAGTATAGAGAGGATTCCGAGAAGAGTCCTCATTTATGACATGCATCTTTGTAAAAGTGATGGCAAACTGATTGGGGCGGACAGCTCAGAGGAGTATCAGCATTACTGTCAGAATATGTTAGCTGATGTGAGTTATGTGCACAAATTATGCAGCGATTATTTTGAGATGACACGTCTGCTGGTCGCCCGTATGACATATACAATAACATATTTAGAAGAAATGCTGCGTAATATAGAAAGCAGTCATATGGAGATCACACAACAGCTTTGTGCGGGTGAGGAATTTCATTATATAACATCGTTAAAGATCACAGGAACCGATCGTCATCAGAAAGGGAGAAAGGCAGCAGAATGCACACTTGATACAGGAAAGAAAATCGTGTATAAGCCTCATGCGATGCAAAAGGAAATCGTGTATCAGGTGCTATACACATACTTTTGTGAACATACAGGAAACAGGACTGTTTCTTATCCGGTGATCGATTGCAGGAATTATGGAATAGCAGGTTATATACCTGCCTTTTCATGTGAAAACGAGCAGCAGGTGCAGGAATATTTCAAAGGCATGGGAATTCATTTATTTTTGTGTTATCTTCTCCATGCCGGGGATATGCATCAGGAAAATATCGTTGCATCAGGAATGCCGGTGCTGGTAGATGCAGAGACCATTCCGGGAATACAGCGACGGTCTCCAGTCAGAAATGCAGAGGATCAGGTCAATGAGCGATTGGGCTGGAATGTCCTACGCACAGGAATATTGCCGTTTCCTGTGTGGAGAGACAGGAAAAAAGGTGTGACGATCAGTGCCCTGCACATGGTAAATGAAGTGTATTCACCGATGAAACTGCCAGTTGTCAGGAATGAGAAAACATCTGATATGTATGTGGATTATGACTATATAAAGATATCCGGCAGAAACAGTATTCCGACATATCAGGGCAGGCAAATCGGTGCCGGGCAGTATATACAGGAGGTATGTGAAGGGTTTACATCGGCATACAGGTTTTATATGGACAACAGAGTACAGATAGAAGAACTGATAGAGCCGTTATGGCATCTTGATACGAGATATTTAGTCCGGCATACACAGCAGTATGCGATGTATTTGTCAAGTTCGCTTCACCCAATGTTTATGAGAACGACGGAGGAGCATATGCTGATGCTGCAGGTGATTCAAAAGAAAAAATGTGATATGCATGTCATGAAGAAGGAACTGTCATCGCTCTTGAATATGGACACACCGTTGTTGTCTTGCAGGGCAGATGAATATGTGGAACGCTATCAGAATTCTGCATATGAGACACACAGATATCTGATCGATCGGTTTGGACCGGATGACATGAAGGAACAGCTTGATCTGATCAGGCTGTCCTTAAATATGATGGATATGGATAGACTGCAAAACATATATTATGACAGTAAGGGAAGCTTCGATGGTGCAAGATCAGGTCTGGACAGGATAAAGTTGGAGCAGGCAACGCAAAGGATATTGGATCTGGTTGTGAAAAAAGCGACGGTATATGCAGGCGATATTTGCTGGGACGGCTTAAAATTAGAGGGGGAGAACCTGTGGAGCATTCAGCCTGTAGGAATGAGCTTTTATGACGGGATCTCGGGTATTGCGGTGTTTTTGTCTTTTATGCATCGTCTTGGATATCTGCAGAAAACCGATATTGATGCGATCCTTGTGGACAAGGTGTGCAGATATGTGGATACACCAGCTTTTCAATTGGAAACAAAAACAGGGCTTTATGTGGGAATCGGTGCGTTGATCCACACATATTTATTGCTGTATGATATTCAACAGGACGAAAAATGCCTGATCTGTGCCCGGAAAGCAGCGAAAAGAATTTCTGAAATATATGCTCACGATCAGATATATGATTTGTTTGCCGGCAATGCCGGAGTGATCTGTGCACTTGTAAAGTTGTATGAGGTGGCACATGACAGTGAGGATCTGGAGCTGGCGGTAGCGATCGGGGACTGGCTGACAAGGGAAATATTCGATACTGAATGCGGGAAGTGCAGGATTCCCATGGGGGGAATGGCACATGGAGACAGCGGTTTTATGATGGCATATGCGCATCTTCTAAAGCATGTAAATGACAACAAATATTGCCAGATGATAGATATACTTTTGGAACACGAAAATCTGTCATATTCAGAACAAAAGGGCAACTGGAAAGATCTTCGAAATACCGGGAATGAAGTGTATGCAAACGCATGGTGTCATGGTGCAGCCGGAATCCTGTTATCCCGATTAGGTCTGACCGGACTTGCAGAATATAAGGATAGTGATCTCGTAAAGCGGGATATCGATCGGGCTGCAACAATATTATTTGGACAGTCACTTCGGCGCGGTTTATGTCTGTGTCATGGAATGGCAGGAAACTACATGATCATGAATGCATATCAAAAACAGTTCAATCTGACTGCGGAGCAGGAGTGTAACAGGAAAAGGATACGCAGTGAGATTGTCAATGTCATACTGGAAGATAAAATGCTCCCACAGGACAGATATGGTATGGGACTCATGACCGGATTGCCTGGAATCGGGATATGTCTGGGAAAAATGCTCAGTGAGGATAACAATATAAGCCATTATATGACAGAATAGGGACAATTTGACAAAAATTTCCAATTGATGGTATAATGTCAATGTAACAATATGTATTTCTAAAGTTTAGATATGTTCAATTTGCGTCGCAAAATGGAGGGGGATAGTAGTGTGAGAAGAACTTCTAATCACTCGCAGCAAAGGCTGCTTCGTGAAGAAGTTCTAAGTTTCACACAAGAGAATGCCCAAAGTACGGGCATTCTCCGCATTGATTTGAGATTCCGCAGAGCGGAATCATGGAGGTTGGTATGAAAAAAACATTCATTTTATGTTCTGCAGTTGTACTCGTGATAACTTTGAATCTCTATGGCATTGAAGGCATGGCGCTAAGTGCGCAGACAAATTCAAAAGTACAGCAAATTTTCACAGGCACAGAAGAGCTTGGCAACAATAATATAGATACAAAAGCTATGATACAAAATTCTGCAATTGTATTGGATCAATTTGGATATAAATATTCTTCACAAGTTAACGGTATAGGAACAGTTGAAACAATAGATTGTGATGTGGCAACAATGCAAGAAAAGAGAACAGGAATAAAAGGAGAGGAGAGCGATAGATCAGAGACCATTTTGCCGTTCGATGCCGTTCAGGGATATATAGAAGATAAAAAATTATACTGGTTAAATAACGACTATTTAAATTCTTGTGTGGAGGATGTTTTTGTCAATATATCAGATGAGTCGACACTGATATCAGAATATAAAACGGATGCGTTCCGGGTAAAAATTTATGTTTTTACGGTGGCAGAAAAAGGGGCAGATCGATTTGAGTTTGGAAAAAGTTATTCTTCTGAAATATATAATATCTTTCAGATAAAGTCAGATTTTGTATGGCAATGTTTTTCATATAAAGATTTTGATGAAGTAGAATACACGAGTGCGGTCGTTGCAGACGAAGACCTGGTTTGTGAAATTCAGTTTGAGAATTGTGACGAGCAGCTTCTTAATAGGGTGATAAATAGTTATGAAAGAGAGCATGAATAAATAATCCTGCGAATCAACTGGTATAATGCAGAATCTTTTTGACAAAAACTTTTCAATTGATGATAAAATGTCAATGTAACAAGAACTTTTAGGCTGCCAGTAAATGGCGGCGGAATATTATGATATCGTGAATCAATAGGTGGTGGTCATATGCAGACAAAAAATCTTCTTGTATCAAGACAAAAATTAAGGCAGGAGTGGAACAGGGACATCCTAAATCTCTTAACGCCGCGAAAGCCGAATAAAAGTGTATCAACATTCCAAAACCCTGGGAGAGACAGCTATATACCCAGCGAGAACAGTGTATATGAGATTTATGTACGAAAAACAGTGGTCAGTGAAAAGTTTCCACAGGCAATTGTGGATATCATTAATTTTGAGATTGGCTCTTTTATGGAAGACGACACAGGTTTTACGATTGGCGGGGTAAAATTTCTACGAAAAGATATGCCTTCCGTAAGTCTGGATCGCTGTCAGGAGATTAGGGCGGAGAACAATGAAATTGTATTTGTGCCTGGAAAATATTATAAGTTTCAGGATCGTGAAGGAAAGTATCATGTTCTCAATTGTACAGAAAATGATATTGCACAGCCATATTCCGAATGTACAATGAAAAAACAAAATGAAGAGAGTTTTCAAATGGGCAAATTCTGGGGCTGTATTGGATGTGAGGGTGTATATGGCAGTAAGTATTATTCAGATGAAGAACAGAGAAAGATACTGAAAGAGGCAGGGATCCAGGAGGGATTTTTCAGTGTTCAGGTGGGCGATAAGAGACAGGAGCTGTTTTTATCAAACGGAGCAGCAGGTGCGGTAGTTCCCAAAAGACGGTATGACGGAACCTACAATATGTTCATGAACACAAATATATTAGATGACTATGCGGTCGGCTCGGTCTTTGTCATCGGCGGAAAGGAATACATACTTGATGAGCACAAAAAACTTGATATTCCGTATGGGGCAGATATTTATGACATTAAATTTCCGATGAGAGAAAAGTAGCAGCCGTTGGGATAATATAAAGGATTTTCATATATAACACCTGCACCGCAGGGCGGAAAACATCTTGTTTTTCGCCCTGTTATTTTTGATTAAGGTCTGCTATAATATTTCATAGCGGAAATGATTTAAGAGAAGGGGGGGACTGCACATGTATGAAAACAGGGCGGCACTCGGTTATCAGGACTTTGAGGAAGTGCGGGTCGGACATATTTTTTATATCGATAAGACGGATTTCATCAGGGAGTGGTGGGAGTACGCGGACAAGGTGACGCTGATCACGCGCCCGCGCAGGTTTGGCAAGACGCTCAACATGAGCATGGTGGAATGTTTTTTCTCCAATCAGTACGCAGGCAGGAGTGATCTGTTTGAAGGACTTTCTGTCTGGGAGGAGAGATCGCCGGAGGGGGAGTACAAATACAGGAAGCTGCAGGGGGCGTTTCCCGTGATCTTTCTGAGCTTTGCGAACATTAAGGCGGCGAGATTCGCGGAGATGGAGTACAAGATCACTAAAGTGATCTCGGATCTGTATAATCAGAATACGTACCTGCTTGCGGGGAATACGCTGAGTGGGAATGAGAGGGAATACTATAAAAATGTAAAACCGAGAATGGGAATTGATGAGGCGGCTGATGCAGTCCGTTCCATGGCGGGGTTTATGGAGAGGTATTTCGGTGAGAAGGTGATCATTCTTCTCGATGAATACGATACACCGATGCAGGAGGCGTGGCTGTATGGATACTGGGATGATGCGGTCAGGTTTTTCAGCAGTTTTTTCAATGCCACATTTAAGACAAACAGCGCTCTTGAGCGCGGACTGCTCACTGGGATCACACGGATTGCCAAAGAGAGTATCTTTACAGGTATGAATCATCTGGATGTCATCACAACGACATCTAACGAGTATGCTACTTCTTTTGGATTTACTGAAAAAGAAGTATTTAAGGCACTTGATGATGCGGGACTGGGGGAACAGAAACAGAAAGTAAAAGAATGGTATGATGGTTTTACTTTTGGCACACAAACAGATATATATAATCCATGGTCGATTGTGTCATTTATCAAAAAAGGAAAATTCGATGCTTATTGGGCAAACACGAGCGGAAATGACCTTGTAAATTCGCTGGTCCAGACGGGAGAACCTGGTATCAAGCAGACGATGGAGGCGCTGCTGCAGGGAAAAAGCTTCGAGACGGAATTGGATGAGACGATCGTATTTGGCCAGCTGGGCGGCAGTGCGGATGCAGTCTGGAGCCTGCTGCTCGCGACAGGATATCTGAGGATCGAAAAGTTCGAGCAGGTCGGAAGACTGGAGAGGAAGATGTATACGCTAAGACTCACCAACATGGAGGTGGAGCGCATCTTCGAGGATATGGTCAGGGGCTGGTTTGGCGGCAGCAGCGGGGTGTACTACAATGAGTTCATCAAAGCGCTCTTGAATGATAATGTCAGGAAGATGAACACATTTATGAATAAGGTAGCGCTCAATACGTTCAGCGCCTTTGACAGTGGGAACAGGCCTTCGGATCAGGCGGAGCCCGAGCGTTTTTACCATGGCTTTGTGCTTGGCATGGTGGTAAATCTCGCGGAAACCTACAAAGTCCGCTCGAACAGGGAGAGCGGTTATGGACGGTATGATGTCATGATAAAACCGTTTGACAAGACAAAGAAGGCATTTATATTTGAGTTTAAAGTGTTGGATCCCGATGACGATGAGAAGACGCTCGAAGACACGCTTGCCAGTGCGCATGCGCAGATCGAAGAAAAGCAGTATGCGGCAGAACTCATCTCGGAGGGCTTTGCGCCGGAGCAGATCCGCAAATACGGATTTGCATTTCAGGGAAAAGCGTGTCTAATTGGATAGAAATATAAATAAAAATGAGGAGGATTTCTAATGGAAAAGGAATTAAAGTCACGCAGGGACATTCCTGTGGAACTGACATGGGATCTGTCGCTGATCTACGCGACAGAGGAGGAGATGAACCGCGATGTGGAGCGGGCAAAAGCGCTCTGTGACAGCATCGTGAGGGATTACAGGGGAAAGCTGGACACACCGCAGTCGATCAAGGCGTGTCTGGACGATCTGAGAGCGTTTCAACGCCTGATCGTGCTGGTCGGCAGCTACTGTGATCTGGCGGTGTCCGTCGATTATTACGACACGCACAACCAGGAGCGCAACGAGGCGTTTTCCAATCTGGCTGCAGAGATGTTCAGCAGGCTCAGCTTTATCGACAACGAGATCGCGGGGCAGGAGGACGATGTGATCCGGGAGGCAATTGAGATCTCCGCGGAAAACAGGCATTATCTGCAGAATCTGCTGCGCATGAAACCGCATCTGCTCCACCCGGAGACGGAGCGCGCCATCGCGGCGCTGTCCCAGACGATCCAGGCGCCTTATCAGATCTACAATATGGCAAAGCTGGCGGACATGAAATTTGACGCGTTTGCCGCAAACGGCAGGGAGTACCCCCTGGGTTATTCCCTTTTCGAGAACAATTATGAGTATGAGGAGGACAAGGAGGTGCGCCGCGCCGCTTTTGCCGCGTTCTCCGCAAAGATACGCGCGTATGAGAATGTGACGGCAGCCGCCTACAACACGCAGGTGCAGACTGAGAAGACACTCGCGACACTCAGGGGCTTTGACTCCGTGTTTGACAGCCTGCTGTTCGGGCAGAAGGTCACGAAGGAGATGTACCACCGCCAGATCGATCTCATCACGGAAAAACTGGCACCGCATATGCGCAGATACGCCAGACTGCTCAAAAAGATACACAAGCTCGACCGCATGACTTTCGCGGACTTGAAGATCGCCGTCGACCCGGAATATGATCCGAAGGTGACGATCGAGGAGTCCAGGGAATACATCGAAAAGGGACTGTCGATCCTCGGCGGGGAGTATGTGGAGATGGTGCGGGAGGCATACCGCGACCGATGGATCGACTTTGCCCAGAACCAGGGAAAATCCACAGGCGGTTTCTGCGCCAGCCCCTACGGGAAAAATTCGTTTATCCTGCTGTCGTGGAATGAACGCATGTCGGATGTCTTCACGCTGGCGCACGAGCTGGGACATGCCGGGCATTTCAGGTCCTGCAACAGCAGCCAGTCCCTCTTTGACACCGACGTCTCGACCTATTTTGTGGAGGCGCCCTCGACGATGAACGAGCTGCTGATGGCACACTATCTGTTAAAGACGAACCCGGATCCGCGCTTCCGCCGCTGGGTGCTCTCCTGCATGATCGGCAACACGTACTATCACAATTTTGTCACGCATCTGATGGAGGCGGCTTACCAGAGAGAGGTCTACAGGATCGTTGACGGCGGCGGCAGCGTCAATGCCGAGACGCTCACCCGGCTCATGCGGGAGACCCTGCAGGCATTCTGGGGCGAGGACGTGGAGATCTCCGACGATGCCGCGCACACCTGGATGCGCCAGCCGCATTATTACATGGGGCTGTATTCCTACACCTACAGCGCAGGGCTCACCGTTGCCACGCAGGTATGCAGGCGCATCGAGCGGGAGGGAGCATGTGCCGTGGAGGACTGGAAGAAGGTGCTCGCCGCAGGCAGCACGCTGGATCCTGTAGGACTGGCAAAACTTGCAGGGATCGATATCACGACCGACGAGCCGCTGCTGGACACCATAGCCTACATCGGGGAGATCATTGACGAGATCGAGAGGCTGACGGATTAGGGGAATATAATATAGAACATGTTATAGTAAGAAAATCGTAAGATTCCCGTGAGAAAAACTTCATAAAGGTTCCATAAAACCGACAAACATGAAAAAACCTGCTTTGATACAATGATTATATCAAGGCAGGTTTTTTATGCGCAGGGGTGCGTAGGGAAATTAGCAGCGCTGCTGCACGCACCCCGCGCGCGAGTAGGGAAGAAGGCTCTTCCCTACTCGATTGCACACGGGCACCCAGAGGAAGCATGTCAGCAAAAGCTGACGGGTGCCCGGCGCGCGAGTAGTGGAGAAGGTCGTTCCCCTGCTCGATTGCAGAGAAAAACAAATCATCATACAATCTTTAAGAATCTTAAGGATTTACATCGTTGGATCTTAAAAAGATATTCTGTATACTCAAAAATGTGCGATAAAGTCAGGAAAGAGAGTGGAAAAATATGAAAAACATAGTCATTATCTTTGGCGGTGCCTCCTCGGAGTATGAGGTCTCGCTGCAGTCGGCGTATGCGGTGATCAACAACATCAACAGGGAAAGATATGCCCCGGTCATGGTCGGTATCTCGCGGTCAGGAAGCTGGTACTATTTCACGGGGGATATCGAGAAGATCAAAGAGGACACATGGTGCAATGAGGCGGACTGCGTGCCCGCCGTGATCTCACCGGACAGGACAGAGCATCAGCTGATCGTATTGAACAGGGAGGGCGCGGGGACGATCCGGATCGATGCCGTCTTTCCCGTGATGCACGGGCGCAACGGTGAGGACGGCACCGTTCAGGGGCTTGTGGAACTCGCGGGGATTCCGCTTGTCGGCTGCGGCACGCTTGCCTCCGCACTCTGCATGGATAAGGACAGGGCGCACAGGCTTGCGGGGCTTGCAGGGGTGCGCGTGCCGAGGGCGATGGTGCTGATGGACGAAAGCGCGGTCAACAAGGCGTGCGATTTCGCAGGGGAGCTTGGATTTCCGGTGTTTGTGAAGCCCGTGAAAGCGGGTTCTTCCTACGGTGTGACGAAGGTGGAGGGCATGGAGCAGCTCCCGGAGGCGGTGTCGCTCGCTTTCAGATATGACAACCGTGTCATTTTGGAGGAGGCGATCGACGGCTTTGAGGTCGGGTGTGCTGTCTGCGGGACCGATCAGCTGATCGTCGGGGAAGTGGACGAGATCGAACTTGCCCGGACGGGATTTTTTGACTACACGGAGAAATACACGCTCGAGACTGCGGCGATCCATGTGCCGGCGCGGATTTCGGCGGACAAGGCGCGGGAGGTCAAGGAGACCGCCATGCGCATATACAAGGTTCTGGACTGCTCGGGATTTGCGCGGGTGGATCTGTTTTTGACGCCGGAGGGGGAGATCGTATTTAATGAAGTCAACACGATACCGGGATTCACGGAGCACAGCCGCTATCCGGGCATGATGAGGGCGGCAGGGTACGGTTTTGCTGAAATACTGGACCGGATCATCGGGCAGGCAGTTGCGTGATGCGGCAGTGTGACGAGACGGGCAGGGATCAGAAGGTTGCAGGTGCGGGAGAGCAGATATGAGGACGGTATTGTTAAAAAATGAGGATATCTACAGGGGATATCTGATGCTGGTCAACAGAGCGTACGGGTATCGGGAGCAGTGTCAGGAACTGTCTCATGTGGGTGTGTGGAACGGGGAGGAGATCCTGTATGAGAGCAGGGCGGCGTGTGCGCTGGACAGACTGATGGGAGCGATCGGGGGCTGGGAGCACATCGTGCCGGTGAGCGGATGGCGCTCACTGGCGCAGCAGCAGGCGATCTGGGATCAGTCCCTTGCCGAGAGCGGGCGGGAATTTACGGAGCGCTACGTCGCAGTTCCGGGTCACAGCGAGCATCAGACGGGGCTTGCGATCGACCTGGGGCTAAAGCAGGAGGAGATCGATTTTATCCGTCCCTATTTTCCGTATGAGGGCATCTGTCAGACCTTCCGCGGGCTTGCGGCGGCGTATGGGTTTGTAGAGCGGTATCAGGAGGACAAGCAGCCTGTGACGCGGATCGGACATGAGCCGTGGCATTTCCGGTATGTGGGGACGCCGCACGCGCAGATCATGGCGCAGATGGGATTGGCGCTCGAGGAGTATATCGCGCTCATAAAAGCGTACCGTTACGGGGAGGATCCGTTTGTTTTTCAGTCCTACAAGGTTTCCTATGTGAGGGCGGCTGGCGAGGTGACAGAGATCCCGGTCGACGATGCGCAGCCATACAGCATTTCGGGAAACAACTGCGACGGGTTCATCGTGACGGAGCGTCGGACCGTGTAGAGAAGGAGGCATAACCGTTTGGACAAAACCGTTAAGGAGGCATAACCGTTTGGATGGAACTGCTATGGAGAGGGTAAGATGAGGGTTGAAAGTAAGAGTAGTATTGTCAGGAGTTATACAGGGATCGATGTCTTCCGGCTTGCGGCGGCACTGTTGATTATAGCGATCCACACGTCGCCGCTTGCGGATCTGTCCGGGATGGGGGATTTTGTACTGACGCGCGTTATCGCGCGCGTCGCAGTTCCGTTCTTCTTTGTGACTTCGGGGTTTTTTCTGATCTCGCGATACGGTTATCAGACTGAAAAACTGTATATTTTTATAAAAAAGACAGCGCTGATCTACGTTGCCGCGATCGCGCTCTATATCCCGGTCAATCTCTACAATGGCTATTTTGAGATGGAGGATCTGATGCCCAATCTCATAAAGGACATCGTGTTTGACGGGACGCTGTACCATCTGTGGTATCTGCCGGCGTCGATCATCGGCGGGGCGATTGCGTGGGCACTCGTCAAAGGGCTGGATTACAAGAGAGCGTTTGCGGCGGCAGGTGTGCTGTATCTGATCGGGCTGTGCGGTGACAGCTACTACGGGTTGATCGGCAGGCTTTCGGTGTGCAGCGGGTTTTATGCGCTTGTTTTTCAGGTGTCGGACTACACCAGGAACGGGATCTTCTTTGCGCCCGTCTTTTTCGTGCTGGGCGGTTTCATCGCGGATTTTAAGGATTGCGGCATTGCGGAGGATCAGGATGATGCGGTGCCCCGCAGAGATCCGGCTGTAAGATATGTGCTGCTGACTGTGGTCTGTCTGGGGCTGATGCTGGCGGAAGGGCTGATACTGCACCATTTTCAGCTGCAGCGGCACGACAGCATGTATCTGTTTCTGCCGCCGTGTGTGTATTTTCTGTTTTCCCTGCTTATGCAGTTTCGGGGGAAGCGCCGTGTGTGGCTGCGGGATGTGTCGCTGATCGTTTATCTCATACACCCGATGATGATCGTCGTGATCCGAATGTTTGCAAAAGTGCTGCACCTGCAGACCCTGCTCGTCGACAACAGCGTGGTTCATTTCCTCGCAGTCACCGCGGCATCAGTCGTGTTCAGTGTGGCGGCAGCGGCATTGTGGGGGCGGTTCGGACGAAAACGCAGCAGGCATATCCCGGATACCGACAGGGCTTATATCGAGATCGATCTGGAAAACCTCGAGCACAATGTGGCGGTTTTGAGGGAGGCGATGCCGCCCAAATGTGAGCTGATGGCGGTGGTAAAGGCGGAGGCGTACGGGCATGGAATGTGCGGGGTCGCGGTGCATCTGGACAAGATCGGTGTCCGGGCGTACGCGGTGGCGACGGTTGACGAGGGCATCCGGCTGCGCAGGTGCGGTGTGCGGGGCGAGATCCTGATCCTTGGCTTCACGGCGCCGGAGAGGGCGGGGGAGCTTCGCAGATATGATCTCTCGCAGACACTGATCGACTATGCCTATGCCTGCAGGCTGAATGAGCAGGCAAGGGCACAAAGGTGCCGCGTCAAGGTGCATGTGAAGATCGACACAGGCATGCACAGGCTTGGATTTGACCAGGACTTTGACCAAGAGGAGATACTGGGCGTTTTTGCGATGGAGCACTTGTCGGTAAATGGCATCTATACGCATCTGTGTGTCGCGGACAGTCTTGCGGAGGCGGATGTCCGCTTTACACGGCAGCAGATCGCAGACTTTTACGGTGCGCTGAGGCGCCTGAAAAAAGAGGGGGTACGCATTCCGAAGATCCATATACAGAGCAGTTACGGACTGCTGAACTATCCCGAGCTCAAGTGCAGCTATGTCCGGGCAGGCATCGCGCTGTACGGTGTCCTGAGTTCGCCGGATGCACAGACAAAACTGCAGCTCGATCTGAGGCCGGTGCTGTCCCTAAAGGCAAAAGTCATTCTGCTCAGGCGTGTTCCGCAGGGGGAGTCCGTCGGTTACGCAAGGACCTTTGTCGCGGACCGTGACAGTGTTATCGCCATACTGCCGGTCGGTTATGCGGACGGTTTTCCGCGCAGTCTCTCCGGCGGTGGCAGCTATGTGCTTATCAATGGCAGCTGGGCGCCGATCGTCGGGAGGATCTGCATGGACCAGCTTGCGGTCGACGTCACGGACATCGCGGATATCGAGGTCGGCATGACTGCGACGCTGATCGGCTGCGACGCCAGCGGGCAGATCGCCGCGCCGGATGTGGCAGATGATTCCGGGAGCATCACGAACGAGCTGCTCAGCCGCATGGGGAGCAGGCTGGTGAGGCTTTAGATTCAAGGGTATATCCAGGAGTTTTCCGCGATCCGCTTGCAGGATCGGATCAGACAGCGTATAATACTTGTGAGACAAAGTATGATACGGACACGCGCTGGCGGAAAGGGATAAAGGGATATAAAAAGTATGGGTACAGTACGCTTATTCACAGATGGCTGGGAGTTTGCAAAGACACCACTTGGCACTGAGATGGACAGCATCGACGCCGGACAGTATGTATTTGAACCGGTGGAGCTGCCCCATGACTGGCTGATCCGGGACAGCAGGAATCTATATGAAAACAGCTGCGGGTGGTACAGGAAAGAGCTTGTCCTGGCGGAACCGGTGCCGGAGAAAGTGATCCTGCGTTTTGACGGTGTGTACATGGATTCCACACTGTATGTCAATGGGCAGAAAGTGGGTGACTGGAAATACGGCTACTCCACTTTTGAGATGGATATAACGGATCATCTGTGCGCGGGCGAGAACCGCATTCTCCTCCAGGTGCGCTTCCAGTCGCCAAACAGCCGCTGGTATTCGGGTGCCGGGATCTACAGGCGCGTCTGGCTGCAGATGTGCGGGGAGGCGTTCCTCCCTGTGGACGGCTGCAGGGTGGAGACGACAGCGTGTGAGGATGGTTTCTGGCTGGATGTCTCGACAGAGGTGGAGTGCTGTGCGGATGATCTGTCCGTGGACGGGGAAGTGGAGTGCCGGTATTTTTTATACCGGGACAATGTGCTGGCACAGGAGCTGGGCGGACAGCAGTGGCGCCGCACGGCGGACGCGGAGGAGACAGAGAGTGTATTTCTCGCAAGACAGGGAGGCGGAGGCGGCAGGATCCTTCTGATGGGAGCGCGGGCAAAGATCCCCGCACCAGCCCTGTGGGATCTGGAAAGTCCGGCGTGTTATACGCTCGGCGTGGAGCTGTGGCGGGGGGATGTGCAGCTGGACGGGCAGCGGATCACGATCGGATTTTGTACCATGGTGTTTGACCCGGACAAAGGTTTGCTGCTGAACGGGAGGCGCGTCAAGGTACATGGCGTCTGTGAGCATCACGATCTGGGCTGTCTGGGCGCAGCCTTCTCTGTCTGTGCCATGGAGAGAAAGCTGCGGATCCTGCGCGGAATGGGGGTCAACGCCATACGCACGAGCCATAATATGCCCGACCCGCAGCTGATGGATCTGGCGGACTCGATGGGCTTTCTGGTCTTAAGTGAGGCGTTTGACATGTGGGAATCCCCGAAGACACAGTACGATTATGCGCGCTTTTTCACCGAGTGGGCAGAGCGCGATGTCGCGAGCTGGATCCGCAGGGACAGGAACCACCCAAGCCTGATGCTCTGGTCGATCGGAAACGAGATCGGCGATACCAGGGATGAAAAACGGGGACCCGAGATCACCAGAAGGCTTGCGGACTGGGTGCGCAGACATGACAGGAGGACACCGGTCACGATCGGATCCAATTATATGTTCTGGGAGAGCGCAAGAAAATGTTCGGATATCTTGAAGATCGCCGGATATAACTATGGCGAGAAGTATTACAGGGAGCACCACGAGTGCTACCCCGACTGGGTGATCTACGGGAGCGAGACTTCGTCGATCGTGCAGAGCAGGGGGATCTATCATTTCCCGGCGTCGAAGCCCATCCTTGCCGACGAGGACAAACAGTGCTCGTCGCTTGGCAATTCCACGACCAGCTGGGGGGCAGAGAGCATAGAGAAATGCATCGCGGGTGACAGGGATACAGCATTTTCGTTTGGACAGTTTCTCTGGACAGGATTTGATTATATCGGCGAGCCGACGCCGTACCACACCAAGAATTCTTATTTTGGGCAGGTGGATACCGCTGGTTTTCCAAAGGATTCCTATTATATCTATGCCGCGGAGTGGACGGATGCGGCGAGGGATCCCATGGTGCACCTCTTTCCCTACTGGGATTTTAACGAGGGACAGCTGATCGATGTGCGGGCGTGCACGAACCAGCCCAGCGTGGAGCTGTTTGTCAATGACGTGTCCTGCGGCAGGCAGACGATCGACCATGCCCACGGCAGCAGGCTGTTCGCAGACTGGCAGGTGCGGTATCAGCCGGGGACGATCCGCGCGGTGGCATACGATGACGAGGGCAGGGCAGTGGCATGGGACAGCCATACTTCCTTTGGGGACAGCAGGATGATCCGCCTGACGCCCGACCGGCAATGTCTGCAGGCGGGGAGCGGGGAACTGTGTTTCCTGACGATAGAGACACTGGACGAGAAAGGGAACCCGGTGGAGAACGCGGCAGATTACGTCCGGGTGGACGTGCAGGGGAGCGGACGGCTGGTCGGGACGGATAACGGGGACAGCACGGACTACGATTCCTACCAGTCGTGCTGCCGCAGACTGTTTTCGGGGAAACTGCTTGCGGTGATCGGTGCGGGGGAGGAGGAAGGCGTGATCCTGGTACGGGTGGACGGAAACGAGCTAAAGCCGGCACTGTTGTCGATCCCGGTCCTGTCCCCGCAGAAGCAGATGAACCTGCCGGTTCCGGTCAGAAAGATCGAGCTGCGCAGGGTAGGGGAAGGGATCCTGACAAAACAGCAGCCGGAGACCGTGGTGGAAGCTGCGATCTTTCCGGCGGACGCTGACGTGCAGGAGCTGGTCTGGAAGGTGGTGAACGACAGCGGGATCGAGGTGAATCATGCCTGTATTGCGGACGTGCGGGAGCCGGGGGCGGACAGCCGGCTGCGGACGCGGGTGACGGTGCGCGCGCTGGGAGATGGCGCTTTTCGTGTGCGCTGTATGGCGAGGAACGACGAGGGCAGGATCACGCTGATATCCCAGCTGGAAATGGAGGCTGCCGGGCTGGGGTGCTGCTTTCTTGATCCCTACCGTTTCATCAGCGCCGGACTCTGCTCAGATACCATCGGGGAGATCGGGAACGGGAACGAGAAGGGGATCGCCACGGCGCGGGACGGGCGCAGCGGCGTCGTTTATGAAAATATCGATTTCGGCGGCTTTGGCTCCGACGAGATCACCATGCCCGTCTTTGCCCTGTCCGGGGAAGCCTATCCGATCGAGATATGGGTCGGACACCCTGAGCGGGAGGGAAGCCGGCTGTTGGACACCGTGGTCTACCAGAAGCCGTCGATCTGGAACACCTATCAGGAGGAGCGGTGGAAACTTACCGAGCGCATAAAAGGAATCGTGACGCTGGCATTTTGTCTGAACGCGAAAGTCCATATCAAGGGATTTTGTTTTACAAGGCAGCGCAGGGGCTATATGTATCTGACCGCGGCGGAGGCGGACAGGATCTATGGGGACAGCTTTCATGTAGCAGGAAAGCGGGTTCTGGAGATCGGAAACAATGTGACGCTGGAGTACCGGGAGATGGATTTCGGCGAGGCGGGGACTTCGGATATCACGATATGGGGAAATACGCCCCTGCAGACAAACGAGATCCATATCACATTTACGCCTGATACAGAGGAGGGCGGCGCGTCGCAGGAGTACATCATCCAGTTTGACGGGGGAAAGGCAGCGAGGGGAGAAGTGGTGAGGCAGGTCTTTCCGGGGATATGTTTTGCCGAAAAGGGAAAACTTGCGTTTCTGTTCCTGCCTGGAAGTGATTTTGATCTTGAGGCATTTGAGTTTGGGGAAAAGCGTTGATAAATTGCGGGCACCCGTCAGCTTCTGCTGACGGGTGCCCGCGATCTACTCGATTTATATGGATTCACTGAAACCGGAAATCGATGGTATATTGTAGGATGCCCTGGCTGTATATCCGCTGGCAGCATTTGCGTTCGTGTTCATGTAGTAGTCCACGCGCGATGCATTGCTGGCAATATAGGAGCCATAGTCCTTGAAAAAGTCCTGTACCTTGCTCATATCAGCCTTCTTGAAGGTGTCCTCGTCAAGTTTCATCCTGCCCTTTTTGTCCACGCTGAATCCGAACTCCTCAAGCTTTTTCGAGTTGTTCTTTGTCCGCTCCATGATGTATGCGAGATTTGATATCACGCCGGAGTTGGAGCTGGATTCCGCATTGTCGAACATTTTGTTGTAGTTGCTCACGAAGCTCTTTGCCGTGGAAAGGATCTTGTCGACATTGTAGGTCTCGTTGCCGTCCTTGTCCTTGATCTTAGAGAACAGCTCGCTCGACGCGAGAGCCTCGCCGTCTGTCTTGAGCCCGGCTGCACCTGTGGTCGTGGGCTTCTTGGTATCGGTGTCCGTGTCGGTCTTGTTGTCTGTCTTGTTCGTGGAAGAGCTGGAACCGCCGCCTGCGAATTTCACGCGGGATGCGATCGTGGAACCGTAGCTCTGGATATTGTCCGACGAAAACAGTTTCTGGACTTTTGAGATGTCAGCTGACTTTAACTTGGTCTCGTCGAGCTGCAATGTTCCGTCCTGCTTGAGTGTGACGCCGATCTCTGAGAGCTCTTTCGAGTATTTGGAGGTAGCGCTCATCATGTTTGCCACGTATGCGGTCTTGTTCGAGAGCGTAGAACTCTTGGACGCTGTCACGACGTCGTTGTAGCTGTTCACATAGGACTTCATCGCGGATACAACCTTATCCGCTGCGGTGGAGCCGTTCTCCGTATCCTCGTAGGTGCTGTCCTTCTGCAATGCAGAGACAGAGGACTGCAGGTTGCCAAGCCCCGCAGTCAGCTCGGAGTTTGCCTCCTTTGTCTCCTTGGAGACAGTGGGGTACATCTTCTCCCTGAGCAGCTGGTCGATGATGTCTGAGCCGCGGCTCTTTCTGCTGGCTGTCGTGCTGTCAGAGTCTCCTCCTACAGAGCTAAAGTAAGAATTGAGCAGTCTTTTGTATGTACCATTTTTTATTGAAGCTCTTTCGGAGAACAGGCTGTACAGGTTGGTCGAGTTGCTTGAGCCAAACATTGAGTTTGTAGAATTCCAGAAATTCATTGCTTCATCACTCCTTTTTTTATCAATCCATTTAATATGTTACTATTATTTTATAACGTTGTGTCTCAAAAATCAATTGCTTTTCGTGGTTTTTCCATCCGCTTTGCCCTCTCATGTCGGCACAGCCGATGCAAAACTTCTTTAAATAAATTATCGGTTTAAAAGAGAAAATATTTAGTGTATCCCATGCAAATAATGGAATTTTAAGATTTTATTTTGAAGAATTGATAGGGAAAACTTATTATCTTTTTGATAAAAAGATGTTGACAGCAGAGAGGGCGTGTGTTATATTCTTATTATCAAATAAACAACAAGTTCAAAATAACAAGTTCGGACAGACGGGACAGAGCAGCTTTTAAAACAGAGTATGATTCAAAACAGAGCAGTTTTAAAACAAAATGGTTTATCAAGATTTTAATACGGAAAGGAATGTGGTCACTATGAAAAAAGTACTGGTAGTTGTGGATATGCAGAAAGATTTTATCGACGGGGCGTTGGGGACGAAGGAGGCTGTCGCCATCGTCGACAATGTGGCGGAGACAGTCCGGTCCTTTGACGGGGAGGTGGTCTTCACAAGGGACACACACCATGACGATTACCTGGAGACGCAGGAGGGCAGAAACCTTCCGGTCCCACACTGCATCGAGGGGACGGACGGGTGGCAGCTCGACAAAAAGCTGCAGGTGCTCAGGACGGACGCCATGAAGATCTTTGACAAACCCGCTTTTGGTTCCGTCGCGCTTGCGGAGTATCTAAAGGCGGACGGAGAGATCGAGAATGTCACGCTGGTCGGTCTCTGCACGGACATCTGCGTCATCTCCAATGCACTGCTGATCAAGGCGAACATGCCGGAGGTCGAAGTCCGTGTCATAGAAAAGTGCTGCGCGGGCGTCACACCGCAGAGTCATGCAAACGCGCTCGAAGCCATGAAGATGTGCCAGATAGAGATCGTGTAGGTTCGTCTCCTGCCGGAATCATTCTTCTCGCAATGTCGGGCACAAAGAGACTCCGGGAACCTATGCAGGCAAAAATGATCTGCTGCGATGAAGAGTGCAGCATTGCGGGAGAGCGGATCAGTGAACACAGGGTGCGGATCGTAGGAGGTCAGGATGATAAAGATCAACAACAAAAAAGTGGATATCGACCATTTTCCGGACGGGACATTATTGTTAAAGGATTATTTATCCGAAGGTTATTTGTCGGAAAGTTTTTTATCAAAACATTTTATATCAAAAGGTTTCAGCGCTGATAATTCTATAGAAAAAAATTTGAATGAAAAAGATCCGGAGATCGTGATCAAATGGAATTATGAAAATAACGAGGAGCTCTTAGCCGTCTATTTCCTTACAAGGCACCTTCAGGCGGCGGGCTGCCGCGATCTGGTCCTCGATATGCCCTATATCCCGAACGCCAGGCAGGACAGGGTGAAGAACCCGGAGGATGTGTTCACGCTCAAATATTTTGCGGAGCTGATCAACAGTCTGGGCTTTGCGGAGGTGAGAGTGCTCGACGCGCATTCCAATGTCAGCCTCGCGCTGATCGACAGGGTGCGGCAGTACACGCCGCAGCGGTATATCGAGAGCGTCATAGAGGAGATCGGGCAGCGAAGCGGGAGAAAGCCGCTGATGTTCTATCCCGACGAGGGCGCCGGAAAGCGTTACAGCGGCATGATCGCACTTCCTTACTGTTTTGGCATCAAGAACCGCGACTGGAGCACGGGGGAGATCAAAAGTCTTTCCGTCGCGGGGGAGACAGAGCTGATCGCCGGAAGCGATGTGCTGATCGTGGACGATATCTGTTCTTACGGAGGAACCTTTATCCGCGCGGCGGAGGCGCTTGCGGCACACGGTGCGGCGGATATCTATCTCTTTGTGAGCCACTGCGAGGAGAGCGTGTTTAAGGGGAAGCTCTGTGAGTGTGGTCTGATCAGGCAGATCTACACGACGGACAGCATTTTTAAGGACAGGGAAAATGCGAAGATCAAGGTTCTTCATACGCCCTGAGTGCGTTTTCGGGATCTCGTATGGAAAAATGCAGGCAATATCCTGCAGAAAATGGAGGAATGGCCATGACAAGGACAAATCCAATGCTTTTGATCGATTTTTACAAGGCAGTGCACTCCGACATGCTGCCGGACAAAATAGAAAGATCGGTGTCCTATTTCACACCGCGCATGAGCCGTGTCAAGATGTGGGATCACGTGGTGATGTTTGGACTGCAGGCATTTGTCAGGACATATCTGATCGACTACTTCAAGGAAGAATTTTTTGACAGGGAGTCGGACGAGGTGGTCGGCGAGTATGACAGGGTGCTTGGCGCCGCGCTTGGCAGGAAAGCATACAGGACAGAAAAGATCGAGAAGCTCCACAAACTGGGCTATCTGCCGATAGAGATCAAGGCGCTCCCGGAGGGAACGAGAGTTCCGATGCACGTGCCGATGTTTGAGATCAGCAACACGCACCCCGACTTTGCGTGGCTCCCGCAGGCGCTCGAGTCGCTGATCAGCGCGGAACTGTGGCATCCGATGATCAGCGCGACAGTCGGGGCGACATACAGGGAGATCGTCAACAGGTATTACGATATTTCAGTGGATGATGCGGTGCCGAGATCAAAGGCGCTGGGCGACTTTTCGTTCCGCGGGCAGGAGTGCCTGCAGTCGGCGGTGAAGTCCAGTGCGGGCTGGTGCCTGTCCTTTCTCAACACGGCGACCGTTCCGGTGATCCCGTTTTTGGAGCAGATGTATTGCTGTGACTGTACCAGGGAGCTGGTCGCTCTCGGCGCCGTCAGCACAGAGCACTCCGTGATGTGCAGCAATTACGCTGTTGACGGCGACGAGATCACACTGCTTCGCAGGCTGCTCACAGTGATCTATCCCGACACGAGTTTTTCGGCAGTGCTTGACTCCTACGATTACTGGAATGTCATTGACAACGTGCTGCCGCAGCTGAGAGAGGAGATCATGGCGCACAACGGCTGTATGCTGATGCGCGGCGACAGCGGGGACTGTGTGGAGGTCGTGACAAAAACGGTGTTCAGGTTGTGGGATATTTTTGGCGGAACCGTAAACGCTAAGGGGTACAAAGTGCTCGATCCCCACGTCAAGGCGATCTATGGAGACAGCATCACCATACACAGATGCGAGCAAATATACAAGATTTTGATCCAAAATGGTTTTGCGTGCAGCAATGTCGCTCTGGGGGTGGGGAGTTTCAG
>ERZ808054.830-NODE-830-length-22780-cov-3.929304_pt1 | contig 22780 bp, 21 predicted proteins | sample MGYA00380201_ERZ808054 | MGnify/ENA primary metagenome ERZ808054 (study PRJEB31490, sample SAMN06133419) | mouse gut metagenome | isolation source: Z5_2 | host: mice | place: China: Chengdu | collected 2015-05 ...
AAACCGGGACAGGCACTCCCGCTGCCGCCGCTCCGTAAAGAATTCCCTCCCGTGCGTCCGCTTCCGAACATAACATTCCAGGCTGAACGGTTACGGAAATCGTGCCAATTCAAGGGCGGGTTTTATGAGGCGGACGCACCTCTTACCCCCAAGGTAAATCCGAATGCTCCAGTTTCTTATCCCGCAGCATCAGATCCTTCACCGCCTCATCCGCCGCCTTTCCCTCAAACAGCACCTGGTTTACCTGTTCGATAATCGGAATCTGTACCCCGTATTTCTTCGCCAGTGACAATGCCGCTTTCGCCGAATATACGCCTTCCACCACCATTTTCACTTCTGCCATGGCTTCTTCCATCGTATAACCTTTTCCGATTAATATCCCCGCACGGCGGTTTCTGGAATGCATGGAAGCACAGGTAACAATCAGGTCGCCGATGCCGGTCAGGCCGCTGAATGTCTCCGCCCTGCCTCCCATCGCCGTGCCGAGACGGGAAATCTCCGTGATTCCCCTCGTAATCAACGCCGCCTTCGTATTGTCCCCGTATCCCAAACCGTCGGCAATACCTGCTGCCAGCGCCACCACGTTCTTTAACGCTGCGCCCAGTTCGATGCCCAGGACATCGGGACTGATATATACGCGGAACGCTTCGTTCATAAACAGGTTCTGCAGGTATTCCGCCGTCTCCTTCTCTTTTGCCCCCACCACGATGGTGGTGGGAATCCCCCGTCCCACTTCTTCCGCATGGGACGGACCGGACAGTACGGCCACCTTTGCCTGCGGAATTTCCCCTCCGATAACCTGTGACAGGGTAAGCAGGGTCTTTTCCTCGATGCCTTTTGCCACATCCACGATAATCTGCCCTTCCGAAACGAACTTCTCCATACGGTGGGCCGTGCTCCTCGTATAAGGGGAAGGAACCGCCAGCACCAGCACATCCTTTCCCTCCACCGCGGACTTAAGGTCCGTGGTGAAAACCATATCCTCCGGCAGTTTCACTCCCGGCAGCTTATCCTTATGCTCATGCTCCTTCTCCAGCATTTCGATTTCTTCCTTCAGCACGGACCATACCGTTACCCTGTGCCCGTTTTTGTGAAGCAGCACCGCCAGCGCGGTTCCCCAGCTTCCGGCTCCGATTATGCTTATATCCGCCATTTTCCCTATTCCTCCTTATTCTTCTTAATCAGGTATGTTTTACGCTCCTCACCCTTTAGAAGCCGCTTAATGTTCTCCCGGTGTTTATAATATGCCATGACCGTTAAAAATCCGGCAATCAGGTACATTTCAGCCAAAGCCTCCTGTGACATTCCCCCGAACAGCCCCATCTGGCCCAATACAATGATTTCAATGATAAAACCCGCATATACCAGCAAAGAGCCAAGCGATACATAATGGGTCAGCAGGAAAGCGCCGAAAAACAGCACTACCCCCACCGGAAGGAACGCCGGATGAAAGGACAGAATCAGTCCTGCCGTTGCCGCAATGCCCTTTCCGCCCTTAAATCCCAGGTAAAAAGGAAAATTATGCCCCAGAATGGCGCCTGCCGCCGCATACATTTTAAACAAATATACCATGTCGGGATGGGTCTTTCCAAAAATCAGGCTGCAGGTTACAATGGCAAATACGCATTTTAACACATCCCCCGCAAACACGATCAGCCCCGCTTTCGTCCCAAGTACCCGCAGCGTATTGGTGGTTCCCGCGTTCCCGCTTCCGTGCTGTCTGATGTCGATGCCGTGCATCCTGCCATAAATATAGGCTGTCTGGAAAAGCCCAAACAGATATCCGATTGCCAAACATATGATACGTTCCACTATCTGTTTTCCTTCCTTTCCCTGATGATGAATTTTAAGGGCGTCCCCCGGAAGCCGAAGGATTCCCGGATTTGGTTTTCAATGTACCGCGTATAGGAAAAATGCATCAGTTCCTTATCGTTGACGAAAATGACAAAAGTCGGCGGCTTCACCGAAACCTGCGTAATGTAATACAGCCTCAGGCGTTTCCCCTTATCGGAAGGCGGCTGCTGCATCGCTACCGCTTCGGACAGGATTTCGTTTAACACGCCTGTCGCCACACGCATGGAATGGTTTTCATTGACGGCATCTATCGTTTCGTAAAGTTTCGTTATCCGTTGTCCCGTCACCGCGGAAATAAAAATAATTTCCGCATAAGACATAAAAGATAATACTTCCCGTATCCGGCTGGTAAATGTGTTCATGGTGCGGTCGTCTTTCTCAATGGCATCCCATTTATTGACCGCGATGATCACCGCCTTGCCCCGCTCATGGGCGATGCCCGCAATCTTGGCGTCCTGTTCCGTAATCCCTTCCCTGGCATCCACCACAAGCACGGCGATGTCCGCCCGTTCCACGGCGCTGACCGTCCGCACGATCATATACTTTTCCAGTTCTTCTTTTATTTTATTTTTGCGGCGCAGCCCCGCCGTATCGATAAATACATATTCCCTGCCGTTAAACTTAATCTCCGTATCGATGGCATCCCTTGTGGTACCGGCGATTTCCGATACAATGACGCGGTTTTCCCCCGCAAGGCGGTTAATGATGGAGGACTTCCCCACATTCGGTTTCCCCACGATGGCGATTTTCGTCCGGTCGTCTTCCCCTTCATCTTCCCCCTGACGGTCAAAGTGGGAAATCACCTTATCCAGCATTTCCCCCAGCCCCAGTTTGTTTGCTGCCGAAATGGCATGGGGGTCGCCGATACCGAGATTATAAAATTCATACACATCCGCCATATACTTCTCAAAACTGTCCACTTTATTGACCACAAGCACCACAGGCTTCGCGGAACGCCTAAGCATGTCCGCCACCCTGGCATCCGCATCCACCAGTCCCTGCTTCACATCCGTCATAAACAGGATAACATCTGCCGTATCCATGGCAATCTGCGCCTGTTCCCTCATTTGGGACAGGATGATGTCCTTGCTGTCCGGCTCGATGCCCCCTGTGTCAATCAGGGTAAAAGCCGTATCCAGCCACGTCACATCCGCATAGATCCTGTCGCGGGTGATTCCCGGCGTATCTTTTACAATCGATATCCTTTCCCCTGCCAATGCGTTAAACAGCGTGGATTTCCCCACATTCGGTCTGCCCACCACTGCCACGATCGGCTTCTTTTTCTTTCCCATGTTAATAACCCATACCTTTCCGGATTTCCATTCCGGGCTTCGGACCAAAATGTCCTTCCCAAAATCCCATTCCTCACAAATTCCCATACAGGACTGCATCCACAAAATCACGTCCGCTTGATTTTACAATATCTACCTTTACTTGTAAAGTGTTTTCCAGTTCTTCCACCGTCATATCGTCCAAAAAAACCTTTTCCCCGCTCCGCAGCACATTCTGCGGAAGCAAAAGACGCTCCCCAAGCTCCCGTCCGGCAAGCTGCGACGCAATGTCCTGCCCGGTTAAAAGCCCGGACACCGTAATCCGCTCGCCGAAAAACTCGTTCGTGACGGGATATACCAAAATACGGATACCCATGCAGGCGTTTTCCAGCCTTTTCGCCATGTCCGCAATGGAAGGGTACGCCAGCCGCCCGGTGGCAATGGACACAGTCTTCCGTTCCCCGTCCTGCCCCCATTCCTTAGCGGTTTCCTCCAGCGCTTCTTCAAATTCGTCCAAAAGCAGCCGCAGCATCCCCACGCCGTTTTCCAACTGGAGGTAGCCGTCATAGCGTCCCGCTTCCGGCAGCTTGCGCCCCGCCAGCAGGTACCATTCGTCGCTGGCATGGACGAAATGGGTTCCGTATTCCGCATACAGCCTGTCCTGCCACCGGTGGATTGTATCCAGCACTTCCACGGCGTCTTCTTCCGTAAACGGCTCTAACGGATAAAGCCCGTCCCTGTATTTGGATAACCCTACCGGAACCACCGACACGCTTTCCAAATGGGGCAGATAGCCCGTCAGGTCCGAAATGCTGCGCTCCAGTTCCTCTTTATCGTTCACGCCCTTGCAGAGCACAATCTGCCCGTTCATGGCGATACCTGCCCCATACAGCCGGTCCACCTTCTTTAACGCTTCCCCCGCAAAACGGTTGTTCAGCATTTTACACCTAAGCTGCGGATTAGTGGTCTGGAACGATATATTAATGGGCGAAAGCCGGTATTTCACAATCCGCTCCAAATCATGATCCGACATATTGGTCAGCGTCACGTAGTTCCCCTGTAAAAAGGACAGCCTGGAATCATCGTCCTTAAAATACAGTGTCTTGCGCATCCCTTCCGGCATCTGGTCGATAAAGCAGAAAATACACTTATTGTGACAGGAACGGTAATCGTCCATCAGCCCGTTTTCAAATTCAATGCCCAAATCTTCCCCGTAATCCTTATCGATTTCCAAAAGCCATTCTTCCCCGTCCGCTTTTTGCAGCAGCACCTCAATATATTCGTCCTGCATCAGATACTGGTAATCGAAAATGTCCCCGATTTCTTCCCCGTTAATCTGAAGCAGCGTATCCCCCGCCGCCATCTCCATCTCCTGCGCAATGCTCCCCTCCAAAACCCTCTGTATCACATGTCCTTTCATTTACGCGCTGCACTCTCCTTCTTATCACTGCCTGTCCACATGCTGCCGCCCTCGGGATTTTCGCACACTATATGTGCGAAAACACCTCGAAGCCGGCATGGTATGAACAGTAACGGAACAGTAACTTCTTCCTACATTCTACTAGAATTTCCTTGACGTGTCACTACCGGGAATGATATAAATTATATAACGTGATAGTTTGGGTTACTGGTCACGGAGCGAACAGTAACCGGTTTGCTGCCGGTCACGGAGTGAACGGTAACATAATTTTTTCTTCCATAGTTTTTCAACTGATATTTTTTACATCGGGAGGTTATCATGCCTAATTTACGCGAATTGGAAGCTGCCATTCCGGTAGCCCCATTGAAAATCGTTGCGACGGAATCCGCAGCCGGACTGGCTGACCGCATCAACCGTTATTTAATCGGATTCAGGAAAACCGTAAACAACATTGCCAAGAACGATCCTGCTTTTCAGGGATATGCGGAAAACAATTACCTGGTGGATGTCGCCTGTCCCCGCTTCGGTACGGGAGAAGGCAAAGCGGTCTTCAACGAATCCATTCGCGGAAAAGACCTGTTTTTCCTTGTGGATGTATGCAACCATAGCATTACCTACAAAATGAACGGATACATAAACCATAAATCCCCGGACGACCACTATCAGGATTTAAAGCGTCTCATTACCGCTTCCAACGGCAAGGCGCACCGCATCAACGTCATCATGCCTTTCCTGTATGAAGGCAGGCAGCACAAAAGGAACGGGCGCGAATCCCTGGACTGTGCTTACGCCATCGAAGAGCTCAGCCGCATGGGGGTATCCAACTTCATCACTTTCGATGCCCATGACCCGCGTGTGCAGAATGCCGCCCCCCTTTCCGGCTTTGACAATTTCATGCCGCCCTACCAGTTCATACAGGCGCTTTTGCGTACCGAGGAGGATCTTCTCATCGACAAATACCATACCATCGTCATCAGCCCCGACGAAGGCGCTCTGGACCGTGCCATCTACTTTGCCAACGTCCTTGGGGTGGACATGGGCATGTTTTACAAAAGAAGGGATTATTCCACCATCGTGAACGGCAAAAACCCCATTGTCGCCCATGAATTTCTCGGCGACAACATTGACGGTAAAGATGTCATCATCATCGACGATATGATTTCCTCCGGGGGAAGCATGATTGACACTGCCAAACAGCTTAAGGCGATGAATGCCAAACGGGTCTTCATCTGCTGTACCTTCGGGCTGTTCACGGACGGACTTGGCGCATTCGATGAAGCCTACGAGAAATGTTATTTTGACAAAATCATTACTACGAATCTTACGTACCAGCTTCCCGAATTAAAGGAACGTCCCTATTACCTGGAAGCGGACATGAGCAAATTCCTCGCATCCATCATCGATTTCATGAACCACGATTCCTCCATGGCAAACGTCTCCACGCCCACGGACAAGATTCATGAGATTCTGGCGAAATACAATAACCGCGAGGAACTCCAATTATAATTCTTTTTCCGTTTTCCGGTCAGAATATGGAAAAAATCAACAACCCCGCTGCAAGCAGCGGGGTTGTTGACTGTTTGTTTATATTTTTTTACAGCACGCCACCGCTAACGCCCCCGGACCGATATGGCAGGCGATGCTGAGCGACAGCGGGTCCACATGTATGTCAAACCCCGGAAACTGTTCCAGCAGCTCGTCTTTCAAAGTAAGCGCCGCATCCTCATTATGGGTATATGCCACCTGGAGCCAGATATTATCCTTCTGCGCGCCGCCGAAACGGTTGTTCATATCGTTGCGGATGGCATTAATCATAATGGATTTCCCCTGATTGGTTGTCCGTGCCTTGGCAAAAGCATCCAGCTTATCTCCCTGTATCTGCAATACCGGCTTTAATTTTAACAACGTTCCAAGCGCTGCGGCTGCCGGGGTAATCCGTCCGCCTTTTTTCAGGTAATACAGCGTGTCCAGCATAATGTAAATACTGGAATTGAATTTATCCCCTTCCAAAAAATCCTTAATTTGTACGGCATCCATTCCCCTCCCTGCCAGTTCCAGCGCATCCAGCGCCGACTGCCTTTGGGTAACGGAAATTCTTTGGTTATTGACTACCTGCACCCTGCCGTCATAATCCTGCGCCAGCATCATGGCGCTCTGGCAGGAACCGGACAGACCGCTGCTCATGGGAATATGGACAATTTCGTCATACCGCTCCAACAGGCTGTCCCACAAATCCATCACCGATTCCGGGGAAGGCTGGCTCGTTACCACATCATCCCCGTTCGCCAGCCTGACATAAAACTCCTTTTGGGTCAGGCTGATATCCTCGAAATAAGTCTCCTCATTAATCATAAAGGGCATGGGAAGCACATGAATTCCCATTTCCTTTGCCTGCTGCTGCGTAATTCCGCTGTTGCTGTCCGTAACAATTGCAATTTTTGCCACTTTAACCTCCTGTACCCGCCACAGAGTGTATGGAAAATATACTTTTGGCGGATCGCTCTCCCTTTCCCTGATTATTCCGATTTTCCATTTTTCCAAAACCATCTCTGCCAATGCCTGCACAAAATCATCCCACCATACAGACACTGCCATTTAACTATTATAACATTCCCCTTAAAAAAGTCAATTCTTTCAATTCCAGGGCATACAATTCCAAGGCGCACAAATCCAGGACACACAAATCAATTTTAGGCTGCTGTATTTCCTTGAAAAGCCGGAACACAGTGCTTAGCATGAAATCAGCATTACCGTTTCCGACATCTATCACTTGCTGCCTGCCCGAAACCATATGACATTTGCCAAAAACTATGTTAAACTATATTTAATGTTAAACTATATTAAAATAGAAAAATGAAAAAATTTGAAAAACCGTTTTTGAAATACGACAATATACACAAGGAGTACCGCCATGATTCAATACCGCCGTTTACAGGAACAGGAAATAAACCGTGCCTTATTCAAGGATTTCATCCGCCACCAGACCGTTACCGACTGCTGGCGGCGGGAAAATGGGGCATGGTGCATAAAAAGCGCTCCTTTTACCGACGACTGGTCGGAAGAAGATTACCGGATTTTAGTCCAATGTCTGAAACATACCGCTGCCACCGGTGGATTCGTGTCCGCCGCTTTTTCGGACCACTGCCTGAAAGGTTTTGTTTCCGTGGAATCCTCCCTGTTCGGCGGGGAGCAGAAATACCTTGACTTAACCAGCATCCATGTATCCGAAGATATGCGCGGCATGGGCATTGGAAAAGCCCTTTTCCTTTCCGCCAAAGAGTGGGCAAAAAATATGGGCGCCGGAAAACTGTATATTTCCGCCCACTCCGCCGTGGAAAGCCAGGCGTTCTACCATGCTATGGGATGCGTGGAAGCAAAGGTTTACTGTCAGGCCCATGTGGATGCGGAGCCTTATGACTGCCAACTGGAATGTCCCCTGTAACCCTTGCAAAGACTCCTGCATTAAATTGTCCTAAAATCCGTCTCTCCCAATGCCTGTCCCACATATACCGAAAGTTCCTTATGCTCCGGTTTTTCCAAATCCGCATCTTCTTCCAAAAGCCGCGTTACGCAGCGTTGCGCTTCTCTTAACAACCCTGCATCCTGATAGACATCCCCGATTTTGAAATCCATCAGTCCGCTTTGGCGGATGCCGAACAAATCCCCCGGTCCGCGCAGTTTCAAATCCTCCTCCGCGATGTAAAATCCGTCGTTGGAATGATTTAAAATGTCCAACCGGTCAAATGCCTGCGGTTTACCGGAACCATTGATAAAAATACAGTAAGACTGGTGTTCCCCCCTGCCAACCCTGCCGCGTAACTGGTGGAGCTGCGCAAGCCCGAAACGTTCCGCATTTTCTATCATCATTACCGTCGCATTCGGCACATTGATGCCTACTTCGATTACGGTAGTGGATACCAGTACATCGATGGCATGGGCGGCGTATTCTTCCATCACCCTGTTTTTGTCCGCCGGACGCATCTGCCCGTGCAGGCACGCAAGACGTATTTCCGGCGGCAGAACGCTCCGCAGCTTCTCCGTATAGGAGGTGACATTTTCCACGCCCTCCAGTTCCCCTTCCTCCACCATCGGACAGATCACATACACCTGGCGTCCCGCTTCCACTTCCTTCGTTATAAACCGGTACGCCTTTTCCCGGTATTCCGTCCCCACCACACAGTTTTTGATGGGAAGCCGGTCTGCCGGAAGCTCATCCACCACCGAAAGATCCAAATCCCCGTAAAGGATAATTGCCAAAGTCCTTGGAATGGGCGTGGCGCTCATCACCATCACATGGACGTCTTCCCCTTTTCCGGCAAGCTGCTCCCTCTGCCTCACACCGAAACGGTGTTGTTCGTCCGTAATGACCAGCGCAAGGTTCCGGTATTCCACCCGCTCCTGGATCAAGGCATGGGTACCGATGACGACATTTACCGTCCCGCAAAGAATGCCCTCGTAAATCCGCCGCTTTTCCTTCGCCGTCATGGAGCCGGTCAACAGCGCCGGACGAAAAGGCAGTCCGTAAGTCTCCGTCATCGCCGCCATGGACTCGTAATGTTGGGCGGCAAGCACTTCGGTGGGCGCCATCAGCGCCCCCTGATAACCGTTGGATACGCAAAGCAGCAGGGAAAGGAAGGCAAGGATTGTCTTGCCGGACCCCACATCCCCCTGTACCAGCCGGTTCATCACCTTTTCCCCCTGCAAATCCGCCCTGATTTCCCCCCAAACCTTCTTCTGCGCCCCGGTCAGTTCATAGGGAAGCAGCCCGAGCAGCCGCCCCGCCTGCGTATCATCCGGCATGGGCATCCTGTTTTCCAGTACTTCGTTATGCTCCCTGCATTTACGCAGCATCAGAAGAAACAGGAAAAATTCGTCAAACGCCAGTCTCCTGCGCGCGGCCAGCATATGTTCCCGATCCGGCGGGAAATGGATGTCTTCCACCGCTTTCCCGTAATCCGCAAGCTCCGCTTCCCCCTTCACCCACTCCGGCAGGTAATCCGGCGGAAAATCATACAAAGACAACGCCTGCCTCACCGCTTTCGATACCGCATGGTTGGTCAGTCCTGCCGTCAGGGAATATCTCGGCTGCAAAATGCCGGTCAGCTTAAAGTACTCCTCCGGCCGGAAAATCTTCGCCTGCTCCATGACCAGCCTGCCGTTTTTTTCGTGCACCACCCCACGGAAAATATAAAACAATCCCCTCTTTAAGATGTTTTTCACGTAAGGCATATTAAAATACGTCATAAAAACCTGCCCGCCCGCATCCTTAATGGCAAAGTTTAAGATGGTCAGGTTCCGTACCTTCTTCACCGTAATATTTCCCACCAGACAGGCCCGCAGGGAACAAAGTTCCCCCGCCTTACAGTCCGAAATTGCCACAGGTTCCTTAAACTCCTCATAATCGCGTGGATAATACCGTAACAAATCCCCCACCGTCCCGATTTCCACCTTGCGGAAAAGTTTTGCGGTTTTCTCCCCAATCCCTTTTAATTCCGTAATCTGCGTCTTTGCGTCCATCCGTCCTCCTTTTACTCCTCCCTCCGCCTTTAAAAAAGGACGGGTTTCCGGCACACGGGCAGGGGAAAATTTTCCCCTGCCCGCTTCTTCCCATATGACCTATTCCGCCGAAATGATATAATAGTAAATCGGCTGTCCGCCGTACTGCAGTTCCACGTCACATTTCGGATATTTCCCGGCAAGCACGTCCCCAAGCGCCTGCGCCGCTTCCTCCGTAACCTCCGCGCCATAGTAGATACTGATCAGCTCCTTGTCGCTGCCCATCATATCTTCCACCATTTCCAGCGTCACTTTGGACATATCCGTGCCGTTCGACAGGATTCCGGCATCGCCGATGCCCATATAATCGCCCTGCTTGATTTCCTTATCATCGATAACCGTATCCCGCACCGCATAGGTTACCTGTCCGGTGCTGACTGCCTTGATTTCTTCCATCATCGTATCCGTATTTTCTTCCACGCTCAAATCAGGCACATAATTAATGACCGCCGTAATCCCCTGCGGAACCGTCTTCGTGGGGACCACCACGATTTTCTTACCCTCCACCATATGGGCTGCCTGCTCCGCCGCCAATATGATGTTTTTGTTATTGGGCAGGATGAAGACCGTGTCCGCGTTTACTTTCTCGATGGCATCCAGCATATCCGCCGTACTGGGGTTCATCGTCTGTCCGCCTTCAATGATATAATCCACGCCAAGCCCTTTAAAGATTTCGTTGATGCCCTCACCCACCGAAACGGCGATAAAGCCCACGTCCTTCTTGGGCGCTTCCGTCTCCTGTTCCTTAGGCGCGGCTTCCGTCTGCTGTCCCGACATTTTAAACAGCTTCTCCTGATGCTCCAGCCTCATGTTGTCAATCTTCATGTTGGAAAGCGCACCGTACTTTAACGCTTTCTGGATGGCAAGTCCTGGGTCATTGGTATGTACGTGTACCTTGACCACATCGTCATCCGCCACCACCACGATGGAATCGCCGATGGATTCCAAATACGCCTTAAAATCCATTTCCTGTTTGATATTAAAATTCCGGTTCAGCATAATGATGAACTCCGTACAGTACCCGAACTTAATGTCCGCCTGCGCCTGTACCTCCATGTTCATCTGCATACTGCCCATGGACGAAGGCTTGGCATCCGCTATGGTAAGGTCGATTTCCTTACCGGAAAATACGTCATAAGCGCCTTTTAATACCTGCATCAGACCCTGGCCGCCGGAATCCACCACGCCCGCCTGCTTTAAGACCGGAAGCATCTCCGGTGTCTTCGCCAGTACCTCGTCCGCATATTTTATCACTTCGCCAAAGAATACGCCGATATCTTCTTCCCCGTTGTCGGCAAGCTCCCTTGCTTTCTTCGCGCCGCCTTTTGCCACCGTAAGGATGGTACCTTCCTTCGGCTTCATGACTGCCTTGTAAGCGGTTTCCACCGCCTTGTCAAAAGCATCGGCAAGGATTCCCACATTCACTTCCTCATAGTCCCTGACCCCTTTGGTAAAGCCTCGGAAAAGCTGGGAGAGGATGACCCCCGAATTTCCCCTCGCCCCCCTTAAAGAACCGGAAGAAATTGCTTTACAAAGGGAAGCCATGTCCGGATTCTGCAATGCTGATACTTCTTTTGCCGCAGACATAATGGTCAGTGTCATGTTTGTGCCCGTATCGCCGTCCGGAACGGGAAACACATTCAATTCATTGATCCATTCTTTCTTTGCTTCCAAATTTTTTGCGCCAGCCAAGAACATTTTGGCAAACATCTTAGCGTCGATTGTATTAGCCACAACAAAATCCTCCTTAATCAATCACTCTTACACCTTCAACAAAGATGTTGATTTTCTCAATTTCAATTCCCGTAAATTCTTCCACTTTATACTTCACGTTGCTGATCAGGTTATCCGCCACCGCCAGTATCCCCACGCCGTAAGCGACAATCACATGGAAATCCAGCGTCAGTTTATGGCCGTTTAACGTCACCCTGATTCCCCTCGTCATGCTGTCCATCTTAAGTAACTTCACCAAACCGTCTTTTACATTCACCCCAGCCATACCGACGATCCCGAAACATTCCATGGCAACCGCTCCGGCGTACTGCGCAATCACTTCGCTGTCAATCGCTATATTTCCCATATGGGTATCCATAGAAGATGCTCTCATATCCTACCTCCTTAATTTTATTCTATCCAACATATATAGCATATTATAACCGCTCTTATGGAAAGAAACAAGAAATATCATTGAAATAAATGCAAATACAGAAAGAATTTTCCATTGCTTAAAAATTATGCTTGCAATCCTTTCATTTTTCTGCTATGATACAAATGTTGTGAGTATAAAATTCGAGGAGGTGCAAAGATGGCAAAGTGTGATATTTGTGGTAAGGGCGTTAGTTTTGGACACAACGTAAGCCATTCCAATAGAAAAACAAACAGAATTTGGCACGCAAATGTAAAAAGGGTAAAATGCCTGGTAAACGGCAATGCAAAAAGGATGCACGTTTGTACCGGCTGCTTAAGGTCAGGCAAAGTAGAGAGGGCATAACCAAAAATCCGTACAGGTACGTTTACTGCCCGTTGTCCATATGAATACAGGCAAATAAAAAACAGTCTTTCGGACTGTTTTTTTTATTCCCTTTTTTGCTTTGTCCTGCCTCTATACCCTTCTTCCCCGCAAGGTCCTGTGGCTTACGCTTGTTTCCCAACCTCATAAGCCTTTTTCAGTTCTTCATATTCTTTGTTAATCAACTGCACCATCTCATGGTCCCCTGCCACATTATCCGGATGGAACATCTTAATCAGATCCTTATAGCGCTTTTTCAGGGCAAGAAAACTGTTCACGCCCCGGAACAGCATCTCCGTTACTTCATAACGCTTGAACACATCCTGCTTTTCGCCGTACACTTCCCTGCAGGCATTGAACTTGTCCTTCTCCTTGCGGAACTGGCGCCTGTCCGCCTCCAACTGCTCGAAGCCGCCCTGCAGGATTTTCATTTTCTGGTCAAAAAAGCGGTTTTCCTGCTCCAAACGCTTTCTGTCCTGCTCGATACTTCCTTCCTTTGCCCTGCTTTCTTCTACAAACTGCTTCCTGTCACGTGCCAGCCGCTCCTTTTCCTCCTCCATCTCCCTGCGCAGGTTTTCCATGCGGATGTTTTCCTTGAAAAGCCATGCCTTCAGAGCGCGGAGTTCTTCTTCGGAACCGTCCCGGATAACGGTTTCCGCATTTTCCGGTTCCTTTTGTATCTTTTGCAGCATATCCGCCGGATGCATGTCCCCTGCGGTTCCTGCCGCGGGTCTGTCCGTTTTTATCCCGGACACTTTTTGCATGTCCGTTCCGGTTGCGGCTGCTTCCGGCCTGTCCGATGCCATGTTGCCTGCAGCGGGGGGATTGACTTGTTCCCTGGCTTCTATCCCAACCTCACTGCTCTCCCTAAGTTCTTTCCCGGGTTCTTCCCTGACTTCATTCCCAGTATCTTTCCTAACTTCTTCTCTACTGACTTCTTCTTTAACTTCTTTTACAACTTCTTTTGCAACTTCTTTTGCAACTTCTTTCCTGATTTCTTCCATCATGCTTGTCCGTCCCCGGTCCGCCAGTTCTTTGCGTATTCTTTCCTTCCCGGTTTTTCCTATTCCCGCTCCGCTTCTGCCTATTCCAAATCCCGTTATTCCCAATCCGTTTTTTTCTGCCGTATGTTCTCCCATACCGGAACCTAAGGTTCCGGCCAATTTTACATCCAATTCCATATCTTTCCTTACCTCACCCTTATTCCGTCCCCGGCTTCCTCCATGTTAACCGCAGTAATAAAAATTATACCCGATGAGCAAAAGCAGGGCACATATTGCCAAGCCGACCAGACGGCTGGTAAAAAAAAGCATAAGCAGCATGCCTACCGCAATCCAAAAAGCGATAAAACCTATCATTTTTTTCATGCAACCCGTCTCCACTTATACTTCTTTTTTATATTCTATGCGATTACCCTGCAAAAAATACCTGTTTTTCCCGCTCCGTTTTTATTTTTCCGTCAATCCTTTTTTTCATCAGGGAAAGCGATATCGACTGCCGTATCGTCGTCCAGCAGTTCTTCTTTTTCTTCCGGTTTCGTAAATTTATCCACCAGCTCCGGAATCAGATCCAATACCTTCGTCATGGTATCCTGATTCTTGATATTTACTAATTTGGTGGTGCCGCCCTTAATGACAAGCACCGCGCTGGGCGTCATTTTGCCGCTGAAACCTCCCGCCCCGCCGCTCTTTTTGTCCGCAGAGCTTGCCCCGGCTCCCACGCCGAAACTCACATCCACCAAAGGCAGGATGATGGTATCCCCCACCTGTGTTGCCTCACCCACCACCGTTTTCGTGGACAGCACGCCGTTCATACCCTTCATCAGGGATTCTATGACTCCCGCAAAATTATTTTCTGCCATTTACATATCCTCCTTTTTTAACATTTTCAACAGCCTTCTTATATTCTTATTCACAAACAACTGAAAGGCTGCCAATAAAAATACAAATATTGTCACGCTGCCCTTCACGAGCAGATCGCCTTCCATCACCTTATGTTCAAAATCAGCTTCCACCGAAACATGATTTCCGACCAAAGGATACAGTATCCCATAAAAAGCAAGCAATTGTCCCGTCCCTGCCGGATCACCCGTTCCTGCCAGCAAACGGATCCTGCACACTCTGGGACGCAGCATCCGCCCAATCCGAAAAAGCTGTTTTTTGGATACCTCCCATGCGCCACGGAACGTTTCGCTTTTTAATACTTCCGTATAGTAGCGGATATCATCCGCAATCTTCCTTATTTTACCACAGATTTTCCTTATTGTGTACTCAATATTTTTAAAAGCAGCCAACAACCGCAGAAGCAGACGTTTGCACGCCAGGTAAAATGCCTTCAGCTTCCCCAACATGCCCTTCGGCACACCGGCGCTTTCCGGTGCCTGTCCCATATTTCCACTGTCCTGCGTTTCCCCTTCCGCAAATCCGCCGTCTTCCATAAGGGATACTGGGTTCTCTCCTACATTTTCACCGTCTTTTGTATATTCCAAAGGTACGCTGCTTTCCTTATATCCGGTATCTTCCTTATACTCTGCATCTGCCGTGGTTTTTGTACTTTCCGCGGCATTTCCGCCCTTTTCCCGGGTAGACGGTACTGCAGCTCCCTTATTTTTATCTTCCTTATTTTTGTTTTCTTCCTTTTTCCCCTGTGTTTTCTTCTTCCCCTGTTTCTTCTTTTTTGCCGTGTCAAAGACGGTAAAACACAAAATCCGCACTTTTATCCTGATTCCCGTCCCGGCGTTTGTTCCTGCCTTTTCCGGGTAAGCCACTGCAACGCGAATGATATTTAGCAGCCAGCCGACTTTCACCCCGGCGCGTACCGGCTGTTCCGCTCCCAGCTTTCCTTCCGCCGAGATACGGTAACGGACGGGAACGAACAGTGCACAGATGAGTCCAAACAGTAAAACGGCAAGCAGGGCTGCCAACAGGATTCCCAATATTTTTAACATCCATAATAATATGTGCAGCATAGATACCCCTTACTCATTTTTGCGGAAACAAATATTTTTTTAAATCCGGGCTGCCCGTTTCCTTCATGGCAGCTTCCGTCATCTCCACCACCAAGTCCACCGCTTCCCCGTATCCCCCGGCTATTCCGATGATGTAAGGCGGGTGGTTCCTGTAATACGGCTGTTTCAAAAAAGCGCTGTGGTATATCTCAAGCTGGCCGTCCCCGCCCGCAAGGGCGATGACATACACTTTAAACTGCCCTGCCCCATGCCGCAGCTTCCACTTCACCCTATTCGGTTTCTTAATACTTTCCCCAACATATAAGTTTTTATAAAACTTCATACCGTATTTTCCTTGTCCCGCTTTTTGTCCATTGCCTACTATTATAACATACTTTCGCCTAATTCCAATAGGTATCTTGACTTTCCCCCAAGATTTTGTGTATGATACAGGGAAACGGACGAAAAGGAGCCAGGAACATGATATCATTACTCGCAAAGCTATTCATAAAAAACAGGGACGACACTTCCTCCCCCGCCGTGCGCCAGGCATACGGCATCCTGTGCGGAAGCGTCGGAATCGGACTGAACCTTCTGCTTTTCCTTGGAAAATTCCTTGCCGGATTCCTAAGCCATTCCATTGCAATCACCGCGGATGCCTTCAACAACCTTTCCGATGCCGGATCTTCCCTCATTACGCTGGCCGGCTTCCGCATGGCCGGACAGAAACCGGACCCCCGCCATCCCTTCGGACACGGGCGCATCGAATACCTGTCGGGACTGTTCGTATCTATTGCCATCCTCATCATGGCATTCGAACTGGTACGTTCCTCCGTGGATAAAATCCTCCACCCCCAGCCGGTGGAATTCAGTCTGCTTGCGGCGGGCATCCTTGCGGTTTCCATCGGCGTAAAGCTGTATATGGCATATTATAACCGCTCCGTTGCAGGGAAAATAGACAGCGCTGCAATGAAAGCCACCGCCACCGACAGTTTAAGCGACACCCTTGCCACATCGGTGGTACTGGCAGCTTCCGTCACCGGTCACTTCACCGGACTGGACATCGACGGCTACTGCGGCGTACTGGTCGGATTATTCATCTTTTACGCCGGTTACTGTGCGGCAAAAGACACCATCAGCCCTCTTTTGGGACAGCCTCCCCAGCCCGGCTTCGTGCGGAACGTGGAACGCATTGTAACGGGATACGAACATGTGCTTGGCATCCACGACATGATTGTCCACGATTACGGACCGGGCCGCGTCATGCTTTCCCTCCATGCCGAGGTGCCTGCCGACGGAGACCTGTTAGTCCTGCACGACATGATTGACAACATCGAACATCATCTGCAAAACGAACTGCACTGCGAAGCAGTCATACATATGGACCCCGTCATTACCAACGACAGGCATACCAACCGGATGAAGCGGGAAGTGGACGGTCTGTTAAAAGAAAAATACCCGGAAATCCGCTTCCATGATTTCCGTATCGTGGAAGGTCCCACCCATACGAACATTATTTTCGATATCGTGGTTCCCTTCGGCTACCGGGCGCAGGATAAGGAAATCGTGGAATACCTCAGCTCCCAAATCCACAAAAAGAACGAAACCCATTATGCAGTGATACAGGTGGACCGGGCTTATACAAACGATGTGCCGTAAGATAACCGGGTGCTTGCCGCACGGGGCGCGTGCGGCTTTCGCTGCTAATTTTCCTATGCGCCCCTGCACATGGAAAAGGGTCCTGGCAGCATGACTTCCAAGACCCTTTGGGCAACCTTAACTTCTTCTAACTTTTCCTGCTTTCTGGAGCGTGTTTGAAAATTCATTCCTGACATTCCCCGCTCTCCGCACCTTACTTTTTGCCTTCTTTCCTGCTTTCCACCGGTTCCGGCTTGTCAACTTCCGTAATGGCGCTTTTCTTCATGGGAATCCGGCAGTTTTTGTTATTACCAAATTCCACAATGACCGTATCATCCGTAATATCAATGATAATCCCGTAAAATCCGCTGGTTGTAAGGACACAGTCCCCTATTTCAAGCGCAGACAGCATGACAGCTATCTTTTTCTGTTCTTTTTTCTGCGGGCGGAACATAAAAAAATAAAAAGCGCCAAAAATCACGACAATATAAATCATCGATACCATTCCCATTCCGACGCCTGCTCCCGCTTCTGCCGCCGCAGATTCCGTCAATAAAATGCCCATTCGTCATTCCTCCTACTATCGTCTGTTTTCCTTCCAAAAAAATACTCTATTACCCATCATACACAAATTCCAACCATAAGACAAGCCCCAATTCTGTTATTTTACATTTTCCGCCATTCCGTCCAACTTCCGTTTCTTGTAAGCCGCAAATTCCCCGGCATCCAGCGCATCCCTGATTTCCTCCATCATGGTGTTGTAAAAATACAGGTTGTGGAGCACGCAAAGCCGCATTCCGAGCATTTCCTTTGCCTTTAACAGATGGCGGATATACGCCCTGGAGTAACGCCTGCACGCAGGACAGCCGCATCCCTCCTCCACCGGTCTCCCGTCCAGTTCGTACTTGGCATTGAACAGGTTAATTTTTCCCCGGTTGGTATACAGGTGGCCGTGACGGCCGTTTCTCGTGGGATACACGCAGTCAAAGAAATCCACCCCTCGTTCCACGCCCTCCAAAATATTCGCCGGGGTACCTACCCCCATCAGGTAAGTGGGCTTGTCCACGGGAAGGCAGGGAACGGTTTCTTCCAATATATGGTACATCTCCTCATGGCTCTCCCCGACCGCCAGCCCGCCGATGGCATAACCGTCCAAATCCATCCCTGCAATCTGTTTCGCATGTGCCATGCGGATATCATCAAAAACCGCGCCCTGGTTAATGGCAAACAAAAGCTGGTTTTTGTTGATGGTATCCTCCAAACCGTTCAGCCGTTCCATCTCTTTCCTGCAGCGCTCCAGCCATCTCGTAGTCCGGTCCACGGAATCCTGTACATATTTCCGGTCCGCCTTACTGGAAGGACATTCGTCAAACGCCATGGCAATGGTGGATGCCAGATTGGACTGTATGCGCATACTTTCCTCCGGTCCCATGAAAATCTTACGCCCGTCCACATGGGAATGGAAATAAACGCCCTCCTCCTTTATTTTCCTTAAAGAAGCCAGGGAAAACACCTGGAACCCGCCGGAATCCGTAAGGATGGGCTTCTCCCATGACATGAACCGGTGCAGTCCTCCCATCTTCTTCACCACTTCATCCCCCGGCCTTACATGCAGATGGTAAGTATTGGAAAGTTCCACCTGCGTCTTAATCTGCTCCAAATCCTCCGTGGACACCGCCCCTTTAATAGCCGCTGCCGTACCCACATTCATGAAGACCGGCGTCTGGATTACCCCATGCACCGTATGGAATTCCCCGCGCTTCGCCCTGCCTTCCTTTTTCAACAATTTATACATACCAAGCCTCCGTCTTTTCTTATGTTCGGACACGCTCTAAGCCGTGACCTCCTCAAACTGGGAATGGTAAAGCTCCGCATAAAACCCGTTCTTTGCCAGCAGTTCCCCATGGTTTCCCTGTTCTATAATATCCCCGTCCTTCATGACCAGAATCAAATCCGCATCCCGTATCGTGGAAAGCCTGTGTGCGATGACGAAACTGGTCCTCCCTTTCATAAGGTTATTCATCGCCTTCTGAATCCGCGCTTCCGTCCGCGTATCCACGGAACTGGTAGCCTCGTCCAGTATCAGAATCCGGTTATCGGCAAGAATGGCGCGGGCGATGGTCAGAAGCTGCCGCTGCCCCTGCGATACGTTGCTGGCATCCTCGTTCAGCTCCATTTGATATCCGCCGGGAAGGGTCTGAATGAACCGGTGGGCATGGGCAGCCTTCGCCGCTTCGATTACTTCCTCATCCGTGGCATCCAGCCTGCCATAACGGATGTTTTCCATTATCGTCCCTTTAAACAGCCAGGTATCCTGGAGTACCATGCCGAATCCTTCCCGCAGTTCGCTCCGGTTAAATTCCCGTATGTCATGCCCGTCCAGCTCAATGCTTCCGCCGTTTACGTCATAAAAACGCATAAGCAGCTTCACCATCGTCGTTTTCCCCGCCCCGGTGGGACCGACGATTGCCACCATCTGCCCCGGTTCCACTTCACTGCAAAAATCACGGATAATCATTTTATCGGGCTTGTAGCCGAACCGTACATGGCGGAAACGGACACTTCCTTTTATCTTCTCCGGGCTGGCTGCATGGTCCACGTTCATGTCTTCCTCTTTTTCATCCAAAAATTCAAACACCCTCTCCGCAGCCGCCGCCATGGACTGAAGCATGTTGGACACCTGCGCCACCTGCGTGATGGGCTGGGTAAAGTTCCTGACATACTGGATAAACGCCTGGATATCCCCTACCTGGATCGTCCCTTTTATGGCGAGCAGGCTTCCGCTGACCGCCACCGCCACGTAACCCAAGTTTCCCACAAACATCATGACGGGCTGCATCATGCCGGAAAGGAACTGGGATTTCCACGCGGACCGGTACAGCACCGCATTGGTTTCGTTAAATTCTTCCAGTGCTTTCTCCTCCCTGTTAAACGCCTTGACAATATTGTGGCCGCCGTATACCTCCTCCACCTGCCCGTTAATCTTCCCAAGGTAATTCTGCTGTGCCACAAAATATTTCTGGGAAAATTTCACCAAAAGCCCAATCAGGGCGCCGGATACCGGAAGGATGATAAGCGCAATCAACGTCATGAGCGGACTGATGCTAAGCATCATTGCCAAAACGCCCACGATTGTCGTCACCGACGTAATGAGCTGCGTAATACTTTGGTTCAGACTCTGTCCCAGCGTATCCACATCGTTGGTAATGCGGGAAAGCACCTCCCCCACGGTCCTCGATTCAAAATATTCCAATGGCATCCGGTTTGTTTTCTCCGAAATCTCCTTACGGAACCGGTAGCACATTTTCTGGGAAATGCCCGTCATAATCATTCCCTGTATGAACGAAAGGCAGGAACTTAGTGCATAAATCCCCAAAAGAATCAGCAGTATCCTGCCGATTTTCCCAAAATCAATCCCCCCGTTTCCCGCCACTTTCGCCATCAGCCCGTTAAAAAGCTCCGTAGTCGCCCGGCTTAAAACCTTCGGTCCGATGATGTTAAACGCCGTACCGCCTACCGCAAACACCATTACCGCAATCAACGCATAACGGTAAGCCCCCATATACCTTATCATTTTGCGCAGGGTTCCTTTAAAATCCCGTGCCTTTTCCCCCGGCATCATGCCATGCCCCGGTCCGTGCGGTCCCCTTTGCTGCCTGCTTTGTCCGCTCATGATACCCTGTCTCCTTTCAGTTCCGCTTCCGACAACTGGGAACGCGCAATTTCCCGGTAAGCGCTGCAGTGCTCCAACAGTTCCTTATGGGTACCGATACCTGCCACCTTCCCGTCATCCAGTACGATAATGCGGTCCGCATGAAGAATCGTGCTGATTCTCTGTGCCACGATTACCACCGTGGCATCGGACAGTTTATCATGCAGCGCTTTGCGCAGTACCACATCGGTCTTGTAATCCAATGCAGAGAAACTGTCATCAAACAGGCAGATTTTCGGATGCCCGGCAATCGCCCGCGCGATGGAAAGCCGTTGTTTCTGCCCGCCGGACACATTGGTCCCGCCCTGTGCAATCTCGCTTTGGAACCGCTTCGGTTTGCTGTCGATAAACTCCATCGCCTGTGCAATCCGCGCCGCTTCTTCCATATCCCCGTCGGTTATGGAATCCCCGCCGAATTTCAGGTTGGACTCGATATCCCCCGAAAATAGCATGCCTTTTTGCGGTACATACCCAAGCATCCCCCGCAGTTTATGCTGGGACAGGTCGCGGATATCCACGCCGTCTATGGTAATGCGCCCCTGCGTCACATCATAATAACGGGGAACCAGCCGGATTAACGTGGACTTCCCGCAGCCCGTACTTCCGATCACCGCCGTGGTTTCCCCGGGGTTGGCGGTGAAGTCAATATCCTCCAGCGCATTTTCATCCGCCCCGGGATACTTGAAACTGACATGTTCAAAACGCAGTACGCCCTTTGCATGTTCCAGTTCCCCGTCCTTCACCTGTTCCCTGTCATAAACGGTCACTCCGGTTGACAGCACTTCTTCGATACGTTCTGCCGCCACGCCGGCACGGGGCAGCATTATGGAAATCATTGTAATCATCAAAAATGCCATGACAATCTGCATCGTATAAGTAATGAACGCCAGCATGTCACCGACCTGCAGGTTTCCCAAATCCACGCCTTTTGCCCCAAACCATACAATCATCACCGTTATGCCGTTCATAATTAACATCATTGCCGGCATCATAACGGTCATGACGCGGTTGGTGAACAACTGCGTTCCCATCAAATCCTTATTTGCCCCGTCAAACCGTTCTTCCTCAAATTTTTCCCTGCTGAATGCGCGGATGACCATAATCCCCGTTAAGATTTCCCTGGAAACGAGGTTCAACCGGTCCACAAGGCTCTGCATCACTTTAAACTTCGGCATGGCGGCCGCCATTAAGAGCCCCACCAAAACCATAATGGCGATTACGGCTACCGCAATGATCCAGCCCATGCCCGTCCGCGTATTTACGACTTTCAGCACGCCGCCCACACCCACGATGGGGGCATAGAGAACCATCCGCAACAGCATCACGGATACCATCTGTATCTGCTGGATATCATTGGTGCTTCTGGTAATCAGCGAAGCGGTGGAAAAACGGTCCATCTCCGCATCGGAAAAAGACACCACCTTATGGAACAGGCTTCCCCTTAAATCATGTCCGATTTTCGCCGAGGTCCTCGCCGCCAAAAGCCCCGCCAGGATGGAAGCCGCCATCATCAGGACGGACAGACAAAGCATCCGGCCGCCCTTATGCAAAAGATACCGGGTCTGTACGGCGGCAATGTCCGTTCCCAGCGCTTCATACTCCGCTTTTACGGACTGCACTGCCATTTGGGATACCATAGACCTGCCCATTTCCCCGTAGCTTTCCATAACGGAATCCATGTCCCCCGAAGCGCCCGGCACGGCAAGCATTGCCATGGGAAGTTCCATTACCGCCGCCAACGCTTCCCTGTCCGCATCTTTTCCAAGAACATAAATGCCGTCCCCGTCTGCGGCATAAGCGGCAAGCAGGACTTCTTCCTCATCCGCCGTCATATATACGACATCATCCGTTACGCGCGGATTAAGCGGATCGG
>ERZ808054.831-NODE-831-length-22754-cov-33.192089_pt1 | contig 22754 bp, 30 predicted proteins | sample MGYA00380201_ERZ808054 | MGnify/ENA primary metagenome ERZ808054 (study PRJEB31490, sample SAMN06133419) | mouse gut metagenome | isolation source: Z5_2 | host: mice | place: China: Chengdu | collected 2015-05 ...
AGAAGGGCCTTGCCCTCAACCCGCCGCTCGGTATCCTGCCTGGGGTCTGTAAGTTCAACATCATCCAGCCCTACGGTGACGCCGCAACGCTTGGCACGGGAATGATATTCACCCTCCCGGAGAACGGAATCCTTCATGGCCCGGAACGCCATAGCTTTGAAGTTCACTCCCGCTGGGGGATTGCGAATGTACTGCTACACAGCGGAGAGATAGCCGAAGATCACAACATCGTAGAACTCGTCCATCGGGAGACGCCTGTAGCGGAGGAAGTCGATCACCAGGTTGTGGTGCTGCTCCGCAAAGTCCCGTTCTTCCTGTGTCATAGGCCGCAAAGCCCTCATTCTTCTCAACTCCTTCATGATGGTTTTTGTTGATACATGGGATAATTCTCAGCAGGGGATGTCTGCCGCCCCAACCAGCCATAAACTGTCCGCAGTAATCAAATGGTGTTCCCAGGTGAGATGCAGATGTCGGGCGATCAATTTTTCAGCCAGCACGATTCCAATGCCGCCGACATCTGTGCCGCCTTCATCAGGCAGGGCATCTTCCCAGTCCTCCGGGGTAGCCTGTGTAGCCTGCAAAAGCTGGCAGAGCTTCGGGAGAGGGAGGTGACTGCCGATGAAAGTCACATCCCAAAATGAGCCGTCTACCACATTGACCCTGCACTGGACAGGAACCCCCAGGACTTCCCTAATCTCCTCTGATACGATGCTGCGAACCTTGTCCCAGCTCAGTTCAACAGCACGCTTCTCAGATAGGTCCCTCATATCCGGTTGACCTCCTATAAAGAAGCAGCGGGGCAGTTACCCACCCCGCCGCTCCGCTAACTGTTCATACGCTCAAATTCCTGCTCAGACAGGACAGTGATTCCCAGGGCCAGAGCCTTGACCAGCTTATTGCCGGGCCGCTCTCCCAGGATCAGATAGTCCGTCCGCTTGCTCACCTTGGATACAGGTTTGGCCCCCAGCTCCAACAACCGGGCCTTGATGCCATCACGAGTATAGTTGCCCAGCTTGCCAGTGACCGCGACAGACTTTCCCTCGAAAGGATTATCAGTGTTCATTGTCAATCGACCTCCAGCGGCAGGCAGACGATACGGCCATCCATGCCCCAGAACATCTCAGGGGTGTAGAACATCTTCCGGTACTGCTCGATCTGCTCTGTGGTCAGACTGGTAAAGTGGTCACTGTCGGCAGGAGCACCACACAGGAAGAAGGTCCCGAATACGATGTCGTACATCTGTCCGTCTTTATTCCGAAGACCACGGTTGGCTGGCAGGTTCATCAGCCTTCCCTCGTCATTGCAGACTTGAGCAACGGAATCATCGAGGTAGATGGGCTGGATCAGACCGCCCACGATACCCTGCATCTCTTTGAGAGAATCGTTGATCTCCCGCACTTCCGGTCTGCGCTCCGGTTCAACTACTAAGACACGCATAGCAACACCCCCTCATATACTTTGCTTTGTCTGGTAAGAGTTTTTGCCGATCCGTACCATCAGTGCGGCAAGGGCTTGCTCATCCTGCCGAAGCAAAGACAGATAGCTTTCGTCCGATCTCTCCCAGGCACCATCGCCCCGGATCAAGTCCTCATTCATCTCCTGACAGAACTCGATGACAGACTGAACAGAATAAGGCTCATCCCCTCTGTACCGACATCCGTACTGATCATCGTGCCGCACCGTCCTACCAGCGGCATCCACCATCAGGCTGTATTCGTGGCCCTCCAGATAGCCGAGTATCAGATCAGCCTCGGTGGTGCTGATCTCCAACCCCTGACAGTTCGCAGCAGCTATCAGTTTTTCGGCGGTATCGACCCAGTTCCAGACTTTTGCCGCCTCACCGACCTCGAACTCGCCCCGCAGCCAGCGAACGGCCTGACGCTTCCGGGAAAATCCCTCTGTCCATGCGTCCCTGGTGGAATTGTCCACTGCCACCCATGTGCGGCCTCCCTTTGCCAGAAAGAGTCCACGAGGAGCGTACCGTTCTATGATCTGCCGAAGTCGTTCGGGGCTGACACGCTGGATCTTGATCCTGCTCATCCCTCTACCTCCATTCAGAAAAATCCTGGGTTGCGCTGGCGCATCCGCTCATTGTAATCGTCCAAGTGGAAGTTGTCACATTCCTCCAATGTGACCTCCACGATATGAAGCTGCTCCCTGGGGATGGTGTAGGGATAATAGTCCTCCAAGTCCTGAATACACCCTCTGCACAAATGGACTTCATAACTTTTGTCCAAATTGTAAGACCTCCTAAACAGAAATGCCCCGGAATCCCTACCGCAGGGCAGGGACACCGGGGCATCTTTATCTTAGCTGGCCTCCGCCAACTCCGGGACCAGCTGGGCGGCGTTCACGATCTCCATGAACTGCTGGCCGAACGCCTTGGCCTGGGCCGCTTCCTCCGGGCTGAGAGTACCGACCGTCTGGAAGTTGAACAAGGCGTAAGGCTTACCCTGTTTGCTGGTGGCCTTCTCCAACGTGATCTTCGTAACCACGCTGGAGATTGGCGTCAGGGTACTCAGCAGACGGGTGGAGTATTTCAGGAACCTGGGCTTGCTGGTCACGGGAACCCGAACCAGCAACGGGATGATGCTGTTGGGCCGCAGGAGAAACAGTAGCACCGATTCCTTACACGCCTTGGCGTTGCTGTCACCATCCTTGGAGCCGAAGTCGTTGTAAGGGCAGTGAGCGCAGGCTTTTCCATCGTGGGAAATGATGCTGTTCTGGCTCATGCAGACAGGCGGCGTACCCTCCACCGGGTCAGGAGTATCCCAGTAGGCCCGGGGCGTGGTGTAGTCCAGCACAATGCCCGTCAGCTCCATGGCAGCCTCGTTTCCTGCCAACCCCGGCACCTCAAACACCGTGGAACCGCCGGACGGGGACTTGACCAGATCGAACAGGTCCAAAGTCAGCGGCTGGCTCTTCAAATTGGACCGGATGATTTCAAGGGCGTTGTTCGTCAAGGCCAGATAGGTGGAATCCACCGGGGCCAGAGTGGTTTCCGGCGCAGAGGTCACAGTGATATTTTGATTTTCAGCGGGCTGCTGCAACTCCTGCACCTTGCCGCTCATACGGCCCTTGAGTTTCGTGTTGTCCATGATAGACCTCCTCGTTTAGCTTACCGCCTTGATCGTGAAACGGCGGTAGGATGTTTTATTGGTATACTTCTTGCAGAGGGCAGGATGCTCAACCCTCAAGGTCTTGCTATCCAACCGTTCCTGGGACACACTCTTCCAGGTGATGATACGATCACCAGCAGTCCCCACCTCGTTCTCTCCCATCATCTCCTTCAGAAGATTTTCAGCCTTCTGCTTCTGTTCGGTGACAATCTCCAACTGTTCGCAGGCTTCATTATACTGAGCCAGCAGATCAGCGGCGGTGTCGGGCAGGGTGATATGGGACGTGGGGATACTGTCGTGGAAGCGTTCAACAAGGAACCTGGCAGAAGCATCGGAACCATCCAGCGGCGGGGGCGTACCGTCCTGCACATGGTTCCAGAAAGCAGTTTCCAGCTCAATGAGCATAGAAATCAATTCCTCATCACGCTCCACGAACTTCCATTTGAAGGTGTTGCCGCCAATGAGCACGGCGATGTAGGCCCCGGCATATCCGGTCACGGCCATATAGTAGAGTAGGAAAGAGCCGCCTTGCTGTGTTACCACAGCAGGTCTGCTCAGTCCTCTCCCCAAACCGGACTTACCCCTCTCGAAGTATCCGGCTTTCCATTGCTGCTTGGTCATTCAGAACTCGATTGTGAATTTTATAGTGACATTCCTGACAAACGACTATCGTTTTCCTTCGCTTTGCAATCATTGCAATTTCCCACCATGCCTTTCCTCTCAAATCTTTGAGCTTATGCACATGATGGATTTCATAGCAATCGCTTTCCGTATTGCCGCATAATTCACAACATCTTGCTTTCAGACGATTTTCAAAGGTATTTCTGGAATTTGCAAATATCACCGCAGGGCTTTTCATGCTGTCTGTTGGATTGCTACTGGCCTTGCAGTCTCTAAATTTTGCGAAGTAACACCGCTTTTGTCCATCTTTTGTCTGGTAGGGAATCGCCCATTTACCCTGTCCGTCTTTGTACATCGACCTGATTTTGGAAGTTGTCGTTTTATGTTTCCCCGCCAGGGTTTTTAAGCAGCTATATTCCATTAAGTAGGCAAAGTAGTCCAGTTTGCTAAAGTTACTCGCCATACTGTACTAGTTGCATATTCCCCGCAATTCCGCATTGTAGACTGTAAGGATTTCCAGGTCAGTCAGGCTTTCCAGCGTATATCTGTGGACTGGGTAAAGTATCCCGTCTTTTCCTTGGCGCACAACGCCTTTAGAGAACAGGAATTGACATACTTTGTCGTTTAGCGGCACGTTCAGTTCCACTGTGTTGTTGAATACACGCTGCAAAACATGGTCCTTACGCCGCCTGACGGTCCCATCGCGCCGCACACGCACATCATAACCCAGGAATCGTGCGTATTGATTGCTGTGTGTGATAAGCGTCTTTTCGTTGCTGAGTTCCATTTTCAGTGTATTACCGATAAACTCGGTCAGTTTGCGCTTGATTTCCACACAGTCCTCATGGCTCCCATTTACGCCAATGAGAAAATCATCTGCATAACGAACGTATTTGAGTTTCTTATCCGTCTGAGATTTTACCGGAGTTTTCAACTTCTGTGCTCCTAGTTGCTTATATTCCTCTATCAGCCTTTGGCGCTCTTTCCCTTCGGCAGTATCGATGCGTTTATGCAATCTCCACCGCTTTGTATTGAGATAGCAATATTCTCTTGTGGGAGTGCTTTTGCCTGGCTTGTCAAACTCGGCTTTCAGTTCCATAACAAATTGGTCTAGCCTATGCAGGTAGATGTTGGCAAGCAGCGGGGAAAGGATACCACCCTGCGGTGTTCCACTGTAGGTTGCGTGATACTGCCAATCTTTCATGTAGCCAGCTTTGAGAAACTGATAGATTAGTTTTATCAACCGTGCGTCTTTTACCTTTTCACGGATGAAACTGATTAGCACAGTGTGGTCAATATTGTCGAAACAGCCCTTGATATCACCTTCGACAAACCACCGGATGCCATTGAAGCCTCTGGATATGTCTTTCAAAGCCGTATGGCAGCTCCTGTTTGACCGGAACCCGTGAGAGCAATCCAGGAATATTGGCTCATATATCGATTCCAGCACCATCCGCACAGCTTCTTGTACCAGCTTATCTGTGAATGTAGGGATACCCAGCGGACGCTTTTTACCATTTTTCTTTTCGATGTATGTTCGTCTCACCGGCGCGGGCTGATAGGTCCCATCTGTCAGCGATTGGATAATTCTTCCGATTTTTCTTTCGCTGAATCCATCCGCTGTGTCATTGACGATTCCATTCGTTGCCGCACCGTTATTGGCGTAGAGATGGCTATATGCCACATAATAAATATCCGGGCGTAACAGATAGCGATATAACCTCGTAAATATTTCGTCCTTATTGCGTTCTGAGTTCTGCTTGATTCTTGCTAAAATCTCCATTGTTGGCTGCATTATGAGGCTTTCCTCCCTAATCAATTTCAATCTTAGTACGCAACAACTGCGCCCCTTTGCCATGTAAACGGCGTTACCGTTCTCGGACTACTATGGGCGCTCCGTATCCATGCAGGATTTTCAGATTCTCAAATCATAGCCGCTTGCTTTTCACCTCCTACCCTGCGCGGCACTCCTGTTTAGGATATCCCCAGTTAGCGTCATTCCTTGGATTGTGGATTGTCGGTTCTGCTTTCGTTTCGTTGCCACAAGTTCTCTTGCAGGTTGAGTGGGGTTGTTGACAGCAGATTTTCCGCTCACTAATAAAAATCTTACCCATTCAAAGAGTTACAGACACTTTCTCTCATCCCCAACTAAGGAAAACTGGAAACTCGCATTCAGTAAACACAACTTAAACCTCATATCCACTTAACATTGCAGCTCAGTCTCACCAAATTGCCTTTAGGTGACTTGCTGCTTTCCTGCCGTGCTATGTTCCCGTTTCAGCTTTCGCCTTTCGGTCAGGCAGGCTGTTTCCCGCGCCGTCTTGCGGGGTAGTTCCTTATACTACTTTGAATGACACCCTATCTGGGCGCACGTGCTGTACCTGAAGCATATACTCATCGGGGATGGTGTCCTCCCACTCCCCAGCCTTGTATGCTGAGGCAGTCTTGGCCTCGAAGATACAAGTCCCAACGTCCGGGACTTCACAGGTTCCGTCCAGGTTCGCCAGCATGAAGGGATGCTCCTCGCTCTGGAGCAACTCGCGCTTGTGGCAGACCTCGATCCCGGTACGCTTGGTGAACTCGGCCCGAACGAAGGGTTCAAGCTGCGTCCCCCAATAGGCAGCTTCCCCGGCCTCCTGGGGCGGGAGCTGGCCCGTCTTATCCAGCCACAGCTCCACGGGGGACTTGTAGCGGTTGATACCGCAGACTACAGAAGCGTCCGAACCGCCGATGCCTTGCTTCCGGTACTCCAACCAGTCAGCATAGGGCATATTCTCGGTAGATACCAATACTTTTGCAGGCATATGATAACCTCACTTTCATTGAAATAGGATAAGGAGCGCACAGCCTGTAGCCATACGCTCCCTATTTGCTAGAATTTCACGCCGCTGCCAAAGCCAACTTGTACGCCTTGTCGATCATGGGATTGCCCTCGACAGTCCGCAGGAACAGGTTTTCGTTGTAGTTTCTTGTCTTGCGGATGGGGTCAGCATGGGTGGCAAAGTCGCTGATAGCGTTGACAAAGCGGTAGCCGTTCTTTCCCACGTTGGAGAGGTCAGGAGCATCCCAATACCGCCGCTTCATGTCCTCCAGCAGACGAAGATTGTTCTTGCGCTGGACATCCGGCATATCCAGGGTGACGGGGAAGAACTCATTCATGAAGTCCATGACCTTCTTATCGGTCAGCCTGATCCTGGACAGGGTATCAATGCCACGGCCCAGCTCACCCATGTACTTCTCAGCCAGTCCCAAGGTTTCCTCGGCCTCGTGGACACGGAGCATGACATTCTCAGTGTGCTTGGTGGTCCAGATGCGCTTGGCACTGTCCAGAGCCAGGTTGAGGGTGTTCTGACACACAACTCTGATGGGGGTCATTGCAACCTTGATACCAGAGCTGCCATCGTGGGAGTTCATCACCACCAGATAGGGAGCAATCTCGTCCCCGGCGATAATGTAACGGTGCGGCATCCGGGCCAGCATCCAGACCTTGCGGCCACCCTGCAAGGCCCCGGCAGTCTCGTAGGTCACGCCAGCACCCAGCAGATCATCGGTGAACTGGAAAGCATCCTCATTCTGGACGACCTTATATCTGTCAGACACGATACCGAGAGGAGCATTGTCGGTGCTGCGGAGATTGGCCTTGTAGCCGGAGATCAAGGAGCCATCCTCGGTGTAGACATCCTTCTGGATGACCTCCCAATCCAGGCCAGCGTAGATCAGAGCATCGGCGGAGGTCGGAGCCTCCTGGACTTCCGTACCCAGGCCATGCCAGGGCTTTTCACGGACGTAGAACATGGTTTCAACATTAGCGGGCATAACAGTTACCTCCTATTTTGATTTTGTTGATTTGGGCATAGAAATAGAGGGCCTCCCAAACGGGAAGCCCTCTATTCCAGGTGCGTATCAGGGTTGTCGAAGAACTTCACGGGGTTCTCCTTCCCGTCAGAGCTCTGTGCCGCCGTCAGCAGAACGGTGAGGGCCATCAGGATCGCTTTGAGAATCTTCTTTTTGGACAAATAGATCACTCCATTTCTTATGATTAGCGCCTATTAGGAAAACAAGCTGCCAGCATGGGAGAGGAACGGCTCAGACAGCCAAAGCGGTGGTAGCTTCGGTGTTGAGTTCAATGTACTCGACGATCTTTCGCAGTTCATCGGCAAACTTGAAGCGGACGCTGATATTTCCATTCTCGTACACCTTGATATGGTCAACGAGTTCCACAAGAATGTCACGGGTCAGCTTGTCGATGTTCTGATACTTCATAAAGGCTACCAACGCCGGATGTTCGTTATCCACGCCGTTTGCCAGTTCCGCCCGCTCCGCCGTCAGGTTTTCCAGTACAGCGGTCAGCGTGGCCGTCTGACGTTCATAATCGGCTTTCATGTTGTGGTAGTCCTCACGAGTGATCTCGCCGTCTTTCCAGTCTTGATACAGACCTTGCTTGTAGCGGGTGACTTTCGCCAGTTCCCGCTCCTTGGCCGCGATCAGGTCGTCCAGCCGCTTTGACTGGCACTTCTTGACCGGGGCCGTATTGATAAGCGCGATAATTTCAGAATAGGAAACCGCTAAATGTACCTGCTGCTGAATGGCGAACAGGACGGCGGCCTCCAGCCGGTTGTGCTTGATCGAGTGCATGGTGCAGGCCGTCCGGGAGCGGTTCTTATAGGTGGAGCAGGCGTAATATACATATTTGCCGCTCAAGCTCCGGGTCAGGGCCTTGCCACAGTCGGCGCAGCGGAGAAAACCGCTGAACAGGTGGACTTCCCGCCCTTTGGGGGATGTGCGTGTGTCCCGTTTCAAAAGGCCCTGCACCTGATCGAACATTTCGCGGACGATAATTGCCTCGTGGGTGTTGGGGACTCGCACCCAATCCTCCTCCGGCACCGCCTCAATCTGATGCACCTTGTAGCTTTTGACGCGGTGGCGGCCCTGCACTAAATCCCCGGTATAGATTTCATTCGTCAATACTTCGTGGATCATTCGGGCGCTCCACATGGGGTTGTCCCCCACAGCGGAGGAAACAGGCAGACCCTTCATGCGCCGGTAGGCCGAGGGGCTGGGTATGCCGTGTTCATTCAGGTGGAGCGACACGGCCCGCTTGGAGCTGCCTTGCAGAAACATGGAGTAAATCAGCTTGACCGTTTCGGCAGCGTCGGGATCGACCACCAGCTTGTGCTTGTCCGCGCTGTCCTTTACATAGCCAAATGGGGCCATAGAGCCGATATACTGACCACTGCGCCGCTTGTAGTCAAACACCTGCCGGATTTTCTTGGAAGTCTGAAAACAGTAATTGTCGTTCATAACATTGGTGATCGGCACCTTAATGTCGGAAACACTGTCCGGGTCGAGGAAGCTGTCCACATTCTCCGCGAGGGAGATAAAGCGGATGCCCATTTGCACAAACAGGTTGTCGATCAGGCTTCCGGCGTCGCTGTAATTGCGGGCCAGCCGGGAGAGGTCTTTCACCACGACGCAGTTAATTTTGCGGTTCATAATGCCGGCCATCATCGCTTGAAACTGCTCTCTGTCGGTGTCCGTCCCCGTGTGTCCGTCGTCAACGTATTCCGTGACACTTTCAAACTCCTCAACGTGGGATTGGTAAAAGTAATTGAGAATGTCCCGCTGGTTTTTGACGCTGTTGCTACAATCAAGTCCCTTTTTTATTTTCTGCAAATCCTCCTTGGAGAGCCGGATGTAGCTTGCCATTTTCCAGCGGCGGGCGGTGCGGGTAGGGGTGAGATAAGAGGGGGAAAACTCCTGATACCCTCTGTTTTTTTGCCGTGACATATATCCTCCTTCCCTATCACATTACACCTATATTATACCTCTGTCCGGGCGGTGCATCAAGGATGACTCCGCCCTGGGACACTTTGTCTCGTAGTAGAAGCGGGCCGTAGCCGTCAGGTTACAGCCCGCTTTTTTGCCGGAGCAGGAAGCCCGCCAGCGCGTCCTGGAGCGCGGGGCCGTCCTCGGCAAACTCAATTTTCACACCCACGCCGCCCACGCAAAAGCAATAGGGGTTTTCCGCCGTGTTCAGGAAACGGGCCAGCCGCTCCTTGCGGGAAAGGGTGTTGTCCAGACGCAGGCCGCTCACGTCGGCCAGCGTATCAGCCGCCACAGCGCCGATATTCACGCGCTGCATTTCATCCAATTTCTGCGCCGTCAGCATGACAAAGGCCTCCTCTTTTGTGCTGCCGATCCCCGGCGGAGAAACGAAAACGGACGGCATTGCTGCCGCCCGTTTCCTGTTTCCCGCCTTGGGACAATGTGTCTCGTTGTCAGTAGGGGCTCCGCTCGTAGATGGCCTGGGCCTCCTCCGTGGTGGTGAAGTCGAATACCTCGCGGAGCTCCGCCAGCACCCGGCCAATGTCGGCGGGCTGGAAGCCGCACCGCTCCATTGCGGAAATGACGTAGCCCCGGCAGGCCCCCTCGCTCCACGGCTGGGAGAGTAGCGCCGCCAGTTCAGGGTCAAAGCCCATGATGTCCGCCTCCTATGTAAAAATGGGGAGCGCCGCGCCTGTTGTGTTTGGCCCGTCGAAAGACAGCGGTTGACGGACGCGGCGCTCCCGCGCAGGAGAGGGGGCAGGCCCGGAGGGACAGCGGCCAGCCTGTCCACCTACGGATCGTGGCCGTAGGATGGCCCGGCCCATTTGCGGCGCTGGTGTTGTTCGCTCGTTCTCCCCTCGGAAAAGTCACCGCGCACCCGCCGCCCGGCTCCCCGCTTCTGCTCGAAGCCGCCCGCCTGCTCTTGCGCGGAGGGAGTAAAAACTTCTTTCTATATACCCAGGGAAGTTTGAAGCAAAAAACGAAACATCCGAAGCAAAAAAATTAAAAAGACTTTTTCATATTTGCCAGCCCGCGCTCAAGAGCGATCTGCACCGCCCGCTCAGACACACCGTCGGCCACAGCTACCTCGTGAGTAGTCATGCCCAAAAGGTAGACGGCCTCGATCCTCCGCCCTTGGGCCTCCGGCAGATGATTGAGCGCACAGCACAAGCGCCGGTACTGATCCATAAGCTCCAGACTCACCTCCGGGGAAGGCTCAAACTCGCAGGCCGCGTTTTCGATCCCGTCCTCCGCGTCCAGCGAGTAGTTGGCCTTGTTGCGCTTCATGCGCCGCTGGTGGGTGGCCTCATACCGCTTGTCCGCCCTGAGCTCCTCCGCCACTTCCTCGGTAACTTCGATGAACACGTCCGCTTTATACCAGTAGAAAAACTCTTTCAAGTTGATGGTTGTCATATGTAAATCCTCCGTTTTGATTTTTGGGGTAGGCAGATCAAAACGGAGGGCAGGCGGGCCCCGGCAGCGGGGGCCGCCTGCTTTGGGACAAAGTGTCTCAAAGGGCAAAAGGAAAGCGCCCGCACAGCAGAACACTGTACGGGCGCAGGAGAAACGATATTTATTTGCAGGATTATTTGTATTTAGACGATTTTCGCACCCTTGGGTGTTTTCTACCTGTTCAGGGAACTGACTTTTTTTGAGAAATCAGGGGGCCAGATAGAATAGAAGAACACGGCAATACCTCCTTGCGGTTGCCGTGTCCCTTTCAAATAAAAGGGCCGATAACCACATTTCTAATCTGCGTGTTATCGGCTCTGCGTCTGTGCGTCTGGCTCTTTAGATATGTCTTGACAAATGATATATTTTTTGTTTCCTTAATTTATGCCTGTCTCCATAAATTTATGAATCCTTTTCTTCGTATGGCTTATTCCATGAGCCTATCTCAATCAAGTTGCCTTCCGGGTCAGCAATGTAGCAGGTTCGCTGTCCCCACGGTTCCGTTGTGGGTTCTAACACTGGTGTGGCACCATTTTCCACTGTGCGCCTAAACGAAGCATCAACCTCTCCAAAGGTATCAACATAAAGCGCAATTTCAAAATGACCATTTAATCCTTTGATATAATCAAACTGATGATTTGTCATCTTCTCAAAGTCTTTCCGTCCATATAGCAGAAACAAGGTTCCATCTTTTACGAGATATACATTTCCTGTATCTTCCGTTTCTTTAATCTCAAACCCAAGCACATCCCTATAAAAGCGAATCATCCGTGGCATGTCATTGACCAATAACCCTAACCCATCTAATCTCATATATTACCTCCATAAATGATAATTTTTCATTCTGTGTAACTGGAATTTGTCTCCCATACTTTTTTATCAAGTGGCACTCTGCACCCCAACGATGCCGCCGCCATTTTCTGAAATATCTTTTTCGCAAGGGTTTTGTATATCAATCCCATCATCAGGCGCATAGGAAGCGGCAAATATTCCGGGCCGGTAAATTTTTTTGCTTCCTCGATAACTGAAAATATCAATTTCAAATTGAAAGTTGTCATTTTATTCTATGCCGCATTTTATCCCATAGAGCAAATGATATTGCGATTAAAAGATAGAATAGAACCAGCCAACACTTACCCTCCATCATACTGGAATTACTTGTAAAGTAGGGAAACACTAATGACATAAATAAATTAGAAATAAAATGTATCCACATTGGTATAAACAAATTCCTGCAATAGTTGTAGCATATTGCAATAATGATTGAGGTGCATATATTCAATATTATGAAGGTAATGATATAATTTAGCAAATAATCCACTGGTTGTCCTGCGGAAGATACGAACCATAATGGAGTATGCCAAAAAGCCCATACAAGTGAAACTTTTAAGGATGACTTGATAATATTTCCATTGCTGTTTTCTTCAAAATATCTTTGCAGATAACCTCTCCAGCCAATTTCTTCGCCTGTTGCTCCGGTTATAATTCCATAAAAAACAGTGAATGCGATTGAACTGATGGATAACGATTTAAAGTCTATAATTGATACATCATCACTGTGACTAAATACTATAATGTATGTAAAAACTACGGATAATGCAAATGCCAATGTTACTGCGGCAACCATGCCGATTTTGATTTTTGAAGCAAACGCTTCTTTGATCCAATCTTTTCTATTCGCATTTGGCACTAATTTATTAAAAAATATCAATACGACTATTGTTGGCACCCACGATAGCAGTATACTGCCCAAAGTCATGACCATATCGTTTTTGGATAATAAATATATCCCTCCTGTCAGTAATATACCCAGCCAAAAAACAATGTATGTTACAGCAATATATAGACCAGGATTTTTATGATGAGTTACCATTTCCAACTCGCCTCCAAATTTTAAATTTGTCGCTTTGGTTAATCAACTCTGCATTTTTGTGTTAAGTCGTTTAATCACTTTTATCTTTAAATCCTTTACGTCAATCAAACTTTCCTGTCTGCACTTCGGGCAGTAAAGCGGAAAATTTTTCAGTTCTGTATCTGCCCGTATCTGTAACCTCGTTTTACTTCCGCAGACAGGGCACAATATCCAATTTTCAATTTGACTCATGCTTATTTCTTGCTTCCATATTGAAAAAATATTTGTGTTGTTTTTTCATAATAAGTTTCCTCCTGTTATTAAGTGCATTGTTCCAAAATAGGCATTAGACAATGTGTTTATACAATATGCTTCATCATAAACCATTGCATTGTTGGCAAGCAGGCTGGCTATTCCATGCGTTACTAAAAAAATTTGAGAAAATATGCTATATGCCTGTCGCTCGTCTACCTTTGCCTGTTTCTTCAAAATAGGAAATAAAGAACCAAAATTTTCTCCGGTAAGCCAATCAGAAAGGGAAACGCCGATATAATAGTTTGAATGAAATAAAAAGCGAAAAAGATTTTTTTCTTTTACGGCAAATTGAATATGTCTCATACCCACTTCCAACATAGGACGTTCGTATTTGCCGCTTAAATTTGTTACATAGTCAATATGAAATTCACTTGCTTTCTTATGTGCTGCAATTCGGACATCTTCAATCGTTTTAAAATGATATAAAACGGGCTGCGTTGAACAGCCGAGTTTTTGCGAAACTGTCCGGGCGGTTATATTTTCTGCCCCCAGTTCTCTTGCAACTTCAAGAGCGGCTTTTATAATCATCTCTTTTGTGACTTTTGCGATTGCAGGCATATTCTTACCTCCATTTATAATTCACGTTATGTATAATAAAGATTATGTATACTGTAAATTATAAATCAGGGCAAGCCATTTGTCAATCCCGCCCGCTAATTTTTCCCCACAATTTTCAACTTTCCCCAAAACGGTATATCATAGATAAGCACCGCAGAGGGCATCCGAAAGGCCCGCGAAAGGTCGGGAGCGTAGGGAGAACGCCTCCGGCCTTTTTCGCGTCCGTTTCAGGGCCGCGCACTAACTGCAAGCAATGCAAGTGTGGGCACACTTGCGATTTTTGCACCCGCAGGGGGCGCAAAAATCTGCTTGTTGGGGAGCCTCCCCAAACCCGGCCTTTGGGACAAAGTGTCCCAAAGATTGTCTGCGTCACAGTCCGCTATCGCGCCTGGTCCTTATCGTCGCGCCCCCCGGTCACGCCGAGCAAATGATCCACGTTCCCCTTCACGGTGACGAGCTCCCGCATATCCCGCTGGGCCTGCCGGTAGGCAGCATAGAGGGCCTTCTTCTGCTCCGCCAGTTCCCGGCGCTGCTGTTTCAGCTTTTCCATTTTGGGCAGCTTGGCCCCGCCCAAAAGCTCATTGATGGAAGCCTTGGCCGCCCGGTAGGTATCAAGCTCCTCCTCATGCGCCGCCAGATACTTTTTGCTGTACCGGGCTGCCTTGTAGCCGTTGAACACAGGCCGGGTCTTGGCATAGTCCACCACGGCCCCCATCAGCGCGGAAGTTTGGGCAAGCTGATCCTCCACGGCCCGGAGCTCCCCGGCGAGAGCATGGGCCCGGTCAACCGCCGTTTCCGTTTTCTCCGCCAGCGCGTCATAATCGGTCAGGCCGTTCTCTTGGAGATATTGCAGAGCGGCGGCCATCTGCTTCAGGTTGTAGAGCTTGGCCCAATGTTCATAACCGGGGCCCTTGCCCTGGGCTATGCGCTGCTGAATGTCAATGACGAGATTGATCCGCTGCCGGGGCGCTGCGCCAGCGTCGCCCTGCAAGGCGGGCCGGGCCGGGGCCCTGCCGTCAATGACGGCCTGCACATCCTCCGGGCCGTAGCCGCTGCCCAGCGTGGAGCCCCGCCAGCGGGTGGCCCTGTCCTGTCCGGGAAGCCGGAACGAGATCACGCCGCCCCGCCCGTGGAGTACCTCAACGCCGGCCTTTTCCATCAGTGAGAGAAAAGCCGCGAGATCGCCGGGCTGCTGGGCAAGGGCCCCGTCAATGGCCGTCCGCACCTGTTCTTTGAACGGCGGTTTACGGGCCGCGCCCAGCCATTGCCCATAGTGCAGAAATTTCCCCTTGCTGTGCAGCTTGGGGTTCAAGATCACGGACAGGTCATGCTCCAGACATACCCTGTCGGAGAGCCGCCGCAGGGCAAAGGTGGAGCCGAGAAAGTTACGGAATTTTCGGGAGCAATCGTAGGCCGTGGAATTGTAATAAATATGGTTGTGAATATGGCCTTTGTCGATGTGCGTACAGACGAAGAATTGATATTTCCCCTTTGTCCAGCGCATAGCAGTTTCATAGCCGATTTTGTTTGCTTCTTCCGGGGTGATCTCCCCTTGGGGGAACGCCTGCCGGATCTGATAGCAGAGCGCCCCATGCTCCGCAGGCCGTCCGGCTGCCGCCTGATACTGCCCCTTCACCAGCATAAATTCCAGATGGGCCGTCTTGGGGTCGCAGAGGTACGCAGACACGGCCCCCAGCTTCTCAGGGTTCAGGCCGTAGTCAAAGCGATCCTTCAGACTTTGCAGGGCCGTCCGTTTCGCGGCCCGCTTGTGGGCTTTGATAAAAGTGGTTGCCGTGGATTTCACCTCCTATTTAACAAAAAAATAACAGGACGGCAAATCACGTCCTGTCATTCTTTCGTGTAGCATATTGACTTAATGTCTATAATCAATGCTCTATCGAAATTGGTTCCTTCTGTTTTTGTAGAACAATACTTGCGTTTTCTCCATGTACCTTGGCGATAAGCTCATCCTCACCGAGAACTTTAACGAGATTACTTATCTGGTTTCCCAGCGTTGCTTGACTATGGTAGAAAATCGTTGTTTTAGTACCTTTCATGTTAATTAGACTTGAAAGAATATCTTTGTCAGTTATGTCCAAAGAATGTCCCATGATATAAACATTATGTATGGCATCTCCATTCTTCCCATAGCCTGATGGAAATTGTGCTATACTATTTATCCAATCAACATATTTGCAGCCAGTTTTTTTGTAAATTCTTTGATAAAATTTCTTAAACTGAATAAACTCGTTGTCTCTATTTTTGGCAGTTCCTTCTAAATACTCATCAATTCCAAGAATAAGATTACAATCATCAACAGTACTATCAGCTCTTGTTTCCCCATGAATATAGTCGTATTTAATCTTACTGCTTTTGTCTGTATCATAAAATTTTTTGTATGTATGAGTGTAGTTAAAACTTAGCACACAATGAACATTCAACTTATCAATATCGGGTAATTTAACTTTAGGTGTAATTTCCTCCACATAATTACGCAGATATATTTCCAAACACCGTGTAAGTCTATTTAGATCTGTTATAAATCGTACTTTCCTGTATCCCACTGCATTTTCATCAAACTCTATGCTATCACGGCTTATTCCTGGTTTTCCAAAAATCGGAGAAAGAATGTTTAGTTGTTGCTGTGTCATTTTTCCCCGCTTGTGACCTTGGTTTATTTCTTCTAAAATAGTAAACCTTGCTTGGTCAAGGGCTTGTATTATCCTGGAGATTTCACTTTCAAAATCAATCCATCCATCTTTTCCGAGTGCACATCGGCTTTTATAAACTTCTCCGAAATAATCTATCCAAACATTATTTGAGAGCAAGGTTTCTATTTCCTCATAAATCTTTTTATCATGTTCATATAGATTAGAAAAATGTAGTATGAAATTTTTATCTTCTTCGTTTGCCACTTCCCAGGCGGCCTTAATACTCTCTTGTTTACAAATGTCTGCAAACCGCTTAAATGCGTCTACATATTTCAAAAAATGCTCATATTTTGTGGGCAGATCATGAGCTAAATCAAATCCATTGCCAATAATAAGAATATTCAAAACCAATACCTCCTTTGAACATATACTTAAATAGACAACAACTTCTTTTAATTTGTTGTCTGTTTACTATGAATTATACCACATCTAATTTTGACAATCTACCCACCTTTGGGACAAAATGTCCCAAAGCACAAAAAGCCGGGGAGCGGCGCACCGCTCCCCGGCGAGGTTCAGGAGCCCACGATCCCGGCCAACTTTTGCAGCAGGTCGGAAAGGGGCTCCCACAGGTCAGCATAATCTTTTTGCAGCGTCTTGATGTCGTTGGGGTAAATCCCGCCGTAGGTATTAGCTTGGATCGCCACCTGATTAAGATTATTGGAGCAGCGCCTTTGCAGGGAAACGAGCTCCCGCACAGGGGACAGATCGACATGGAGCACATAGCCATTGAGCGCCATCTTCCGCATATAGGCCCCCATGTTGCGAATACCGGCCTCGGCCATGCGCTCACGGATCAGGGCCTGCTCTTCCTCGGACACCATGACGTGCAGGTGGATGGGACGGCGGCGCTGCTTCATCAGCGATCCTCCCGTCCCTCCTGAACAGGCCCGATTTCCCCGCGCTGTTTGTCGGCCAGCTTTTGGGTCTCCGCCATCTGCTCGGCAATGGGGCGGGGCCTGCCGCCGTCGCGCAGCAGGCCAGCCACCTCCGGGGCGGGCCGGAGCTCATAGTCCGCCGCCTGCTTTTCCGTCAGGGGCTTGGTGTAGGGCAGGTGCCCCCACGCCAGAAACGCGCCGCCCTCCACGGGGACGCGCTGATCGTAGTTTACGATCTCATCCGGCGCGTTGCCCTTGGGCTTGGGGAATGTGCCGATGTCTACGGGCCGCTGGGTAGAATAATACTTGTAAAGACCGGGGGCCTCGATCTGCACCGCCTTGACCGCGAAGCGGCGCATATAATCCGCGCCACGCTCGACAAACTCATTTTCCGCAAGGGATTTATCGGAGTGGTAATGCCCCCAATAGTAGTCCCGCCGCCCTGCCTCGTCAGTAAACTGCCATGTCACAAAGCCTTCCCTGGGGTGTTCCCCAAAAGCGATACCCCGGCCATTGTCGAACAGGATGGCCTGCGTAATGGCATAACCCTGAATTTTGTCCATAGTACCTCCTATCTGTCGCCGCCCACATCGGGGGCGGGACGCTCCTGTTTCTTGTTGTAGGGTTGCAGCGCGGAAATGCTCCCGCCGCCCTCCGGCCTGATAAAGTCGATCCGATCCGCCGAATAGATCGCGTTCCGGGTGAGCTGCCGCTGCCACGCGCCCTGGCTGGGGGCCCAGCGGAAGCCGCCGCTTTTCAGGGCCCGGCGCTGCTCCTCCGTGGGCTTTTCGTCAAAGAACAGTTGCAGACGGTTCTCCTCCTCGTTGATTTTAGCCTCCCCGCCGGGAAACGTCCAGCTTGCAAATTCAGAGCGGTTTTTCAGTTCGTCAATGCGCTGCTGTACCCTGTGGATATTGGCATTGTTGTTTTGAAGCATATAGGACGGATAGGGCACAGGGTCTTTGCGCCAGTCACGGGACATAGACGCTTGCAGCTTCCCAACGGCCTCAAAGGTCAGGCCGGGGCAGCCCTCCAACGTCTTGTGCTTGCGGCAGTAGGCGTTGACGGCCTTCATAGACTCCTGATCCGCCTTCAGGCCCTCCAGCTTGGCCTCCAGCTTCTCCACGGCCAGCGCGTCGTCGGCGCTGATCCCGCCCATGCCGGTGGAGCGTATCTTATCCAGCAGGGCAGCGATCTCCATGTACTCGCCCATGTTGCGGTCACGGGCGGCGTTCTGCTTGTGCTTTTTCCCCACGGGGAAATTGGAGCCCCCGGCGATTAGAATAGAGGGCACACGGGCTTCTATGGCATACCGCTGGTTAAGGTTCTCCGCCAGCTTGCGGGCGTAGCGGTCAAGCAGCCTGTCAATTTTTTCATGGTGCATGGGATCAATGCGGCCCTTCTGCCGCTCCCCCAGCTCATAGGCCGCATCCACCATAGCCCGGTATTGCGCCGTAGCGGAGCCGGATTTATAGTCATCAAAGCTGTTCATAACTTTGGCCCGCCGCGCCGCTGTCTCGTTGATGGGGTAATAGCGGACAGGGGCGGCATCGCCGTGGATATAGATATTCTGCACTTGGGCCTGGGTCAGCGTCCCCGCGTTCAGGCCGTCCAAAAGCTCCCGGCATTTTGCAAGGGTGCCAATGTAGAGCGCATCGCAGGGGGTCAGTTCGCCGTTTTCCCCCTGCTGGTAGGCTTGCAGAAAATAGGGATTGTCCGGCCCGTCTGTGCGGGGGTTCGGGTGCATTTTGTAGATATAGCCAGTGTCGGCCTCCATGACCGGCCTCCTCTCCTAAAAAATAGGCCGGGGCTTCGGGACAAAGTGTCCCAAAGCCCCGGCAAGATGTTTGAATAGTCCCCCAAAACGGGGACAGGGCATGAAATGATACCACCCCCCATAAAACCGGGGCCGGAAAGCCCTGCAAACAGGGGCTTTTCCCGGCCCTAATCGTAACGCCTGCGCCGCTTATTCCGCATCCGCTGTCTGCTCTTTTGGCGGTTGACCTCGGCCTGACAGGTGGGGGAGCAATACCGCTGCTGACGGTTGGGCGGGAAGCTCCTGCCGCACACGGGGCAGATACGGAGCTCCGGGGCCGGTATGGGGATGGTCAACGATGCTTCCAGTCCGGGGTCGAGGGGCAGCACCGCCTCGCGGAAATAGCGGCAGTACGCCCCTGTCCAGCACTTGCCCAGCATATAGCACTCGCAATCCAGCGGCAGGCAGCCATAGTCCCGGTCATAGTTGGCGCACCACTTCACCACCAGCGCCCGGATCGCCGCCTTTTCCTGCCGCGTCAGTTCCCGGCTGTCCTCCATCGCGTCACCTCCCACGGGGTAGGCCCTTCAGCAGATCGCGGTAACAGGACACGCACATGATCCCCCGCCAGTAGGGGCAGCCCACACACCGGCAGCCATCGGGAGCGCCGGAGGGGGCGGGGGCCTCCGGCTGGGGCGGTTCCCGCATCACCTTTTCATATCCGCTGTTGGTAAAATTCACTCGCCGCCCTCCGTGTCCCACGGGGGGCCGTCCTCGTAGTCGTCGCCGCCGTCGCCATAGTCTGGCTCCTCGGCGTAGTCGTCCTCCAGATCGGTGGCCCGCTGCTGCTTGGGGCGGTAAATCTTGAAGTACCACCCGGCCCCGCCGCCCACGGCCACCACCGCCAGCGCCAGCAGGAGCGTACCAAAGCCGCCCTTGCCCTCCGGCTCAGGTTCGGGCTCCGGGGCGGGGGTCGGCGTGGGTTCGGGCTCCGGCTCCGGCGTGGGGGTGGGAGCAGGGACAGGCTCTTCGCCGGGCGTGGCAAGGGCCCTCAGATCGTCCAAAGTGACATTGTTGAGGAAATACACGTTTTCCCCCGTCTTTTGGCGGTCAATGACAAGGTAGAACACCTCGCCCTCCGCCGAGGTAACGGTGAAAAATTCCTTGCCCTCGCTGCCTGTGGCGTTGTCCAGCACCGAGCCCTGCCCATCCGGGGTCAGGGGGTTGGCGGGGTCAAGCCCCTCCCAATCCACACCGCCCGTCCCCGGTTCGTCACCCTTGGGGGTGTCCGGCTCCGCTGTGGCCGCCGGGGGCTTCTGGACAGCAGCGCCGCCCTGATTGCCGGTGCCGCCCTTGTTGCCGCCCGTCCCCGCAGGGGTAACGGCAGGCGTGGCCGGGACAATGGGCGCGGGCTCCGGGGTCGCGGTAGGCTCCACGGTAGGCGTGGGAGTGGGCTCCGGCGTGGGCTCGGCGGTCTGCACCGGTCTCTTGTCAGGGGGCTCCGCGTCCGTCCACGCCTCGCCGCTGGCAAAGGCCGGGAACGTCAGGCCGCATAAAAGAACGACGGCGCACAGCGCCGCCGTCAAATACCGAAACTTTTTCATTCGCCCTCACCCTCCTGTTCCGGGGCCTCCTTCGGGACACTTTGTCCCAAAGGGCCGCCCTTCATGGTCTGGAGCAGGCTGGGCAGATCGGACAGGGAGATACTCATGCCGCGCACGATGTCCACGATCTCCTCGTTTTCCGCCTCGCGGTGCTTCTGCTCCAATTCCTTCAGCTTGGCCTGCTGGTCGCTGATCTTGGTCTTGACCTTTTCCATCTCAGCCATGATTTTCGCGCTTTTGCTGATTGCCATTCAAAACCTCCTTTTCACGGTAAACGCCCGTAGGCGTAAAAGTGGGACTGCCAATAGCTGCTGTTCAGGTTGGCATAACTGATGGGATCGCCACAGTGGATCATCATGCCGTCCCCCACATAGATGCCGCAATGGGTCACGCCGTCCGGGTCGGGGGCGTTGTAGGTATAGCGGAAGAACACAAGATCACCGGGCCGGGGGGTTCGGACGGGGGTACAGACGTTGTAAAGGCCCTGCGCCCCCAGCCGCCCAAAATTCCAGCCTACGCCGCAATGGTTCACCACCCACGACACAAAGCCGGAGCAGTCAAAGGATGTGGCCGGGGAGCTGCCGCCCCATACATAGGGATAGCCGAGATATTTCTCCGCTTCGGCAATCATAGCGGCGAATTGTTCATCCTCCAGCGCCTCCGGGGGTATCTCATAGCGGATCACAGGGCCGTCGTACCTGCCGATGTAGGCGGAGCCGGGGAACAGATCGGGCCGGTTGCCCAGCGCCGCCATGTAGAGCGCATAGCGGGAGAGCTGCTCCTCGCCCATGACGTAGACGGGGACGTGGGATAGGTCAAAGTTTTCCAGCGTCACGGTGCAGATGTAATAGTTGTAAGGGACTTGCACCGTGTAGGTGCTGCCGTCCTCCGCCGTCCGGGTTTCCGCCCGATAGCGCACCTCTACCGCCACGGACTCGGTGAGGATATACTGGCGGTCAAAAAGGGATTGCAGGTTGGCCTGTATGTCAGCCAGCGTCCAGCCCTCCGAATGGAACGCCGAGAGGATAGACAGCAGCACATAGGGATCGTGCTCTATGCTGTCCAGATCAAAATGATACTCGTCGTAGTCGTGGGCGGCCTCGTAACCGTCGAGGTAGGCTTGCAGATCGGCCTCCAGCCCTGCATAGGCGGCCTCGGCCCCCAGCAGGTCAGCGTCCTGCGCCGGATAGGTGGTCGCCGCCACGCTCCCGGCCATACCGTTGCCGAGGGCTACCAGCGAGGATGTACAGGACTGCATCCCCACCAGCAGAAGCAGGCAGAGCAGGGCGATCAGCACCCCCAAGGGATGCCGCTTGACGAAGCCCACCACGGCCCGGCCAGCCTTTTCCGCCGCAACCGCCGTTTTCTCTGCCGCCCTCGTGCCCTGCTTGGCCGCCTCCCGCGCCTGCCGCTGATACCGCTTGCGCTGCTGCCGCTTCCGCCACATCCGGGCCAATGGGTTTTTACCCAAATCGGGATTTTCAGCGGCGGCCTGCTGGAAGCGGAAATCCGCCGCAGCTTTCGCATATCGGCCCTCCGCTTTTTTCACCCGCCGGGCGGGGCGGGTTCGCAGCCGGTTCCTGGTGAAGCGCAGCGCCCTCCGGCCAGCCGCTTCGCCCGCAAGCTCGGAGCGGTGGGCTCCCTCGGTGCCCACATTTTCGTGCTCCACCTGATAAATTTTCCCGTGGACAAAGCCGTGGACGCTCTGCCCCGCACAGCCCGCCGCGTATTTTACCGGGCCGGGCTTTTTAGGGGGCTTCTGCTGCGCCAGCTTCTCCCTGGCCGCGCCCCGCTTGCCGTCAAAGTGCTCCATGCGCTGCCGGGCCTTACGGAGCTTTTCAGGTTCGGGGGGATCGCCGCCAGCGCCGGGGCCGCCGGTGGCGGGCCCGGCAGGGTCAGGGCCGGAGCCGCCGCCGTCATGGTGGAGCCGGTCAGAGGGGCGGGCCTGCTGGCTGTCCTGCCGGAACTTGGCCCTGTGGACACTTTGATATGCTCCCTAAAAGGCAGACAGGGAAATAATAAGAGGGAGAGGGAGGAAAGATGGGAAAACGGATCGAAATGG
>ERZ808054.832-NODE-832-length-22751-cov-3.716371_pt1 | contig 22751 bp, 25 predicted proteins | sample MGYA00380201_ERZ808054 | MGnify/ENA primary metagenome ERZ808054 (study PRJEB31490, sample SAMN06133419) | mouse gut metagenome | isolation source: Z5_2 | host: mice | place: China: Chengdu | collected 2015-05 ...
CGCATGGGCATCAAAATGGATCACATGCAGATCCGGATATTTTGCCGCCACCGCCCGCACAGCCCCCAGTGTGACGAGGTGTTCTCCCCCGATCATGAGCGGCAGCCTGCCCTTCTCGAGGATCTTTGCCGTGAAATCCGTGATGGCTCCCAGCGCCCTGTCCACATCGCCAAAACACAGTTCCAGGTCTCCCCCGTCGAACACCGCCGCGTCCTCCAGATCCAGATCCTGATAGGGGCTGTATGTCTCCAGGCCATAGGACTCTGCCCGCATGGTCCTGCTCGCAAAGCGCGTGCCCGGCCGGTATGACGTCGTTGAGTCGAACGGCGCGCCAAAGATCACAATCCTTGCCTCCTCAAATGTCTTGTCACATCCGAGAAATGTCTCTACGTTTCTTTCCATATCAATCATCCTTCATATATTCAGTTATTATCAATCACTCTTTATCGACGGCATTAACTCTTCAACAATTTTATTTATTGGTTCATATAATTGTGCTTGTTGTTCAGCCCTGATATTATATGGAATTTTTACACCTTGTAAAGTCTTTTCAAATTCTTTTATTTTCATATTTTACATTCCTTTCATTTTATGGGAATATCTCTAAACTTATCTAAAATTTTTAGATATAATATTATCCTATAACATTACTCTCATACACAACCTCGCAAATACCTCGCAATACCTCGCAAATTTTTTGCGAAGTACCTATTCCACCATTTCATAGGTCTGTTTCGGATCATACATATGCCCATTTCGCTTAACCAATCCTATTTCCATTAAATGGTTTAATCTCGCTCCCACTGTACGCCCCGAACGATTTATATGCTGTTCAACAAACCGTTTCTTGCCAATTGCCACTATCTTAGCTTCTTTTAAATCCTATTCCATTTTTCCGCTGTTTTCATAGTCTTTTTTGAAATATAAACTCCATAAATTCCAACTATCAAAGAAATCGTTCCTATAATATTTCCATAAATTGCAGATCCTAAAATAGCAATTATCCCTCCAACCATCCCCAAAATTGATGCAATAAATCTTAATTTTATAGTTCCCATATTTTAAGTCCTTTTATCAATATTCATTAACTATCTTTTTTAGTCTCTATTACATAATATTCTACTCAAGCAAATCTAACTGCTCTTTTGCATTTGCTATCGCCTGCAATAATTTTTTCTCTAACACTTCTTTAGGCGGCATCTTAGTCAAATACTGTGCTACATGTATGCTTCCGTTATCAAGTTCCAGAAGTTCTATCGTTTCCTGCGATTTTTCTGCGCATAATATCAAAGCTATTGGCTTCTCCTCGCCCTCTGCCCTCTCATATTTTTCAAGCCAACGAAGATATAATTCAACTTGTCCTTTGTCCTGCGGTTCAAATTCTCCCAATTTTAATTCTATCAGCACCAAACGTCGCAATGTCCGGTGAAAGAAAAGTAAATCCATAAAATAGTCTTTACCATCAAGGACAAAATGCTTTTGACGTGCTAAAAATGCAAAATCTGAACCCATTTCTAATATAAATTTTTCCAGTTGAACAAGAATGGCGTTTTCCAAATCTTTTTCACTATAAGTATCTTTCAATCCAAGAAAGTCTAACATATATGGATCACGATAAAACATATCCACTGACATTTTCTTTTCTTGGTTCAATTCCGCAATTTCATTTTTTATAGTTTCATCAGGCTTTTTTGAGATTGTTGTGCGCTCATAAAGCATGGATTTTTTACGTTCACGCAATGTACGAACTGACCAGTTTTCATTTTTACACATTGCAGCATAAAAATCTCTTTGTAGCTCATCTTTAATCGGCAATAATACAAGAAAGTGCGACCATGTTAATTGTTGTGACAGTGTCACAACTTTTTCGTAATCAGGAAATTCCTGGTAAAAATTTATCATCCGAGAAATAGCTGGCTTATCAAATCCCGAACCATAATCAACAGATAGTCTTTTACTAATTTCAAGAACCACTCGTTTCCCATATTCCGGCTTATTAACACCTGTTATTTCTTCAGCTAATCTTTTCCCAATTCCCCAATATAGAGAAACCATAGCATCATTAACTACCCGCTTAACATGTTCTTTTTTCTGTTTTATTAAAGCATCTATTTCCTGATATACATCGTCAAAAGTATCAGATAACATTATCTCGTCTTTCATTGATACCACCTTTCAAAAAGTCGTGATCTGCAAGTTATCATCTACCGTCTTTCCGCCCTTACGCCAAGGCGTAATATGATCTCCTTGCCTCTTTTTATATTCAAAATGCTTATGGCACATATTACAAATATCTTTTTGATATTCACATATTCTGCGCTTTTGGCTTTCCGTAAATGCCCTCATATTCCGACACCGTTCCTCACCAGACAAGACAATTTCATAAATGCCTTTCTTATTTGTAACATCAGAAAAATCCTATCCGTCATGAAAACGGCTATCTCCTAAAATCTCAAACTGATCCGGTGGATATTTATCCAAAAAAGTTATTGGCACTCCCATTATTCTATCGTAATCAGCTGGAATATCTACTGTTCGTGCTACTTCAATCGCATCGCAATTATCATATAGGGGCCTTACAAAGCATCATAATCCCTAATGCGCTTATATTATATTCTGGCAATGGCGCATCATACTTTGCACAAACCTCTCTGATTTTTTCAAATACTCCTCCCCACGCCTCAATCATTCCACGCTTAAAGAAAACTGCCCCGATAAACTCTGACAAGTTCAATCAGTCCTTCTCGTATTTCTCCAGCATCTCCTCCACATAATTGGGCAGTGCGAACGCCCCCTTGTGCAGCTGCTCGTTATAATACCACGTCCGGATCCCCTGCGCCTTCCACCGCTCTATGTTCTGGTCGTCAAGCGGATGATATTTCTTCGAGGCAAACCCGAAGAGCCAGTGCCCTGAAGGGTATGTCGGAATATGCGCCTGGTAAACCTTGCTGATCGGAAAGGATTCCACGATCCTCTTGTGTGCCCTCTGCATCGCTGTCGCATCATTCGGATAAAAAGGACTCTCGTGCTGATTGACCATAATACCGTCCGCCTTTAGCGCCTTATAGCAGTTCCCGTAAAACTCCTTGGTGAACAGTCCCTCCCCCGGACCAAACGGATCCGTGGAATCCACAAGGATCAAGTCGTACGCATCCTCATACTTGCGCACAAACTTCAAACCGTCCTCAAAGTGGACGTGCACCCTGTCATCATCAAAACCGCAGGCTGTCTGCCTCAGGTATTTCCGGCAGGCTGTCACAACCTCCTCGTCGATCTCCACCAGATCAATGTGCTCTATATCGCCGTACCTTGCCAGCTCACGCACCGTGCCGCCGTCCCCGCCGCCGATCACAAGGACGTTCCTCACACAGGGATGCACCGACATGGGCACATGGACTATCATCTCATGGTAGATAAACTCATCTTTTTCCGTCAGCATCATATATCCGTCCAGCGTCAGGAATCTGCCGAATTCCTCCGACGCAAAGATATCGATCCTCTGGAACCCGGACTGTGACGAGTAGAGCTGTCTGTCTACCTGTATGGAAAATTTCACGTTTTCCGTGTGCTTCTCAGTGAACCATAATTCCATATCCATCTCCCCTTCCTCACGTGCCTGCCATGACATTCAGCCTCGTGAGCTCCATATCCTCGGGGCCTGTCATCGAGCAGCCTTTCTCTTTCGCGTACAGGATATAGTCGAGAATGTCCTTTGTGATGAGCTCCCCCGGCGCAAGGATCGGGATCCCGGGCGGATAACACATGACAAACTCCGCGCACACCCTGTTCTCGCAGTCCCTGAGCGGCAGCGACTGCTTGTCACTGTAAAAGGCATCCTGCGGCGAGAAGACCACGCTCGGATTAATGTATTCCGCGGTCATCAGACTGTTTGGATCCCGCCTGTACAGACGCCGGATCTCCGCGAGCGCACTCACGAGGCGCTCGATGTCCCGCGGTCTGTCCCCAACGGACACGTAGGCGAGCACATTGCCCAAATCTCCAAACTCCGTCTGTATATCGTACTCATCGCGGAGCAGGTCATACACCTCTATTCCGGCAAGCCCCACCGGGAGCGTGTTGACAGAGAGTTTTGTGATATCAAAATCATAGACCGAATCCCCGTTTACGATCTCCTTCGAATATGCATAATAGTCGCCGATCTGGTTGATCTCCCCGCGCGCGTACGCTACCATCTCCCGCACCTTGTCAAAGATCTCCTGACCGTGCAGCGCCAGATTTCTTCTCGATATGTCAAGACTTGACATCAGCAGATAGGAACCGCTTGTCGTCTGCGATATGTTGATGATCTGCCTGACATATCCCTCGCTCATGCCCGGACCGATCAACAAAAATGAGGACTGCGTCAGGGAACCGCCCGACTTGTGCATGCTGACTGCCGCCATGTCCGCCCCTGCCTGCATGGCGGACATGGGAAGCTCCCTGTCAAAATAAAAGTGTGTCCCATGCGCCTCATCCACAAGCATTTTCATGCCGTGTGCATGTGCCAGATCCGTGATCCCCTTTAAATTGGAGCAAATGCCATAGTATGTCGGGTTATTGACTAAGATCGCCTTCGCGTCCGGATTCTTTGCAACAGCCTTCTCCACCTCGCTCAGTTTCATGCCCAGCGCGATCCCCAGCCGTCGGTCCAGATCCGGGTCGACATACACGGGCACTGCCCCGCACAGTATCATGATATTGATGACACTCCTGTGCACGTTTCGCGGCAGGATGATCTTGTCCCCCCGTTTGCACACTGACAGCACCATGCTCTGCACGGCGGACGTCGTGCCGCCCACCATAAAATATGCGTGCGCCGCCCCGAAAGCCTCCGCCGCAAGCTCCTGTGCCTCCCGGATCACGGACACCGGATGGCACAGGTTATCCAGCATTTTCATGGAATTGACATCCACCGAAAGACACTGTTCTCCCAGAAAGCGCGTCAGGTCAGGATTCCCCTTTCCATGCTTATGCCCGGGCACATCAAAAGGCACGAGCCTGTTTTGTTTCATCTCCTCCAATGCTTCCAGTATGGGAGCCCTTGACTGGTCAGACATCGCGATCCCCCCTTCATATCTCAATAAATGTTCGTTCCGCTAAAAATCTCGATCATCTCCTGACGCAGGCTGTTGCTGATCTGCAGACGCGTTTTTGGCGTGATCTCATAGATATCGGAGTTAAACAGGTAATTCTGCAGATCCATCTCCTTGATCAGCATCTTGGTGTGGAAAATATTCGCCTGATGTATATTAATGTCAATGGCATCGTACTTGTCCAGGATCGCCTGGTCGATATAATCCTGTATCGAGGTGATCCTGTGATCCATAAAAAGCTTTTTTCCCTCCACGTTCCTCGTAAAGCCCCGCACCCGGTAATCCATCGTAATGATATCGGAGTCAAAGCTCCCTATGAGGTAATCGAGCGTGCTCAGCGGCGTGATCTCCCCGCATGTCGCCACATCGATATCCACCCGGAAGGTGGCGATATTGGTCTCGGGATGATATTCCGGATATGTATGTACCGTGATGTGGCTCTTGTCAAGATGCCCCACGATCTCATCGCTGCGGTCGCCCAGCGAAAGCGTGTCCTCATAGGCGAGCGCAGCGCTTGCCGCACTCTTCTGTCCCGCCGGTATCATGTTTGGCTCGGCGATGAGAAACGTGACACTTGCCCCCTGCGGCTCGTAATCCTGCCGCGACACATTCAGCACATGGGCGCCGATCATCTCCGTGACACGAAATAAAATCTTGGTAAGGCGCTCAGAGTTGTACTGCTCGTCTATATAGGCAATATAATCTTTCTGCTCACGCGCACTTTTGGCATAACAGACATCATAGATGTTAAAACTCAGAGATTTCGTGAGATTGTTAAATCCATATAATCTTAATTTCGTTTCCATTGCCCAATGCACCTCTCAATCAATGAAAATGAGTGGAAACCATTCCGATTTCCACTCACAATAATCCATCACGCGGTCTGTTACACATCTGAACTGTGTATATCTTATAGCAGGGTGACTGTACAGCATTGCCTAAATAACAGTGAAAAACAGTGCCTGATATTTGTGACAGGACAAGGCGAAGGAAGGAGGCAATGCGGTGGCATTGTTGACTGACGACAACGCAGGACTGGTGCAAATAGCAGGTGCTGTATTCACTGTTATTTGCGCAATGCTGTACTAGAGTCTATATAGCAAAAAAGTTTACTTTTACTACTCTTATTGATTCTCACAAGTGGTTTGTTACGGATATAAGATCCAATCAATAAGGCTCCAATCGCCTTAATCTGGAATCCGAACGAACAGGACTTCCAGTAAAAATCATTATACTTGAAGAACACCGTATTTGCAAGTATTTTCTTTGCATACAGGTCACGAAAACAGTATCACGGTTCGACCCTTTTGCCGATCCTGTTGCAGAACGCCTCAAATACCTGCTCCCTGTCCCTGGCGGTCTCATAATATGGCAGACCGCACCGCAGACACTGCTCCCGCATCAGGATGCTCTGTTCCACGATATAGACGGCGCCTTTCCTGAGCTCCTCGTCCGACTTATAAAAAGTATAATCTTTTTCTGTATCATATCTCTTCTGGATCTCAAAGCGCTCCCCGGGTGTCACGTCGGAGGTGATAAAATAGTAGATCACGCAGTTTGTCCCGTGGATATATCTCATGTAATCCTCCGGCAGAAGCTGGTACATATCGAGCACCATGCCGGGTTCAAACTCATCGTACTCGGCGCTGTCCAACATCGCCCGCACAAACGGCGCCATCTTGCCGCTGATCATGTGGAGCGTGTCCATGGAGGACAGACCCGCATAGGTGTTGACACCCGTCTCCGGAAAACATTTCTCAAATCCCGCTATGATGGAGTCCATGCTCACATGCTGATAACCGTAACGCACCGCGAGCCGATGGGCGATGGTGCTTTTCCCCGCCCGCGGAACGCCCGCAATAATGATATTATTTTTCATAGTCTGCCTTCCTTACCTTTTGTGACGTCGTGACCTCATCCGGCGATCACCACGCTTTGATCCTCTGGTCAATAGTATAGCACACATAACGATAAAAATCACATATTAATTCTACAACGCGTTTTGTTTACGTTATAACAAAAGAGTAGCCTTTTCGAATGAGGTGATATATAATTGAGAGTGACAAACCTGGATTTGTATTGAACATAATATTGAACAAAATAATGAAATTTGGTGTTTTACATTGTTAGGAGGCTTATTGTATGTTTGAAGAAATATCATTCCCTGAACATGAATATGAATCAATTCAAAATTATTTAAATAAACTGGGGTATTGTTATACCACGAGGGTATATAAAGAAATCGGGAAATATAAAGTTGGGGAATTATATACTGCCCCATGGGGTGATGTATTGAAAATAGACGAAGTTAAAACATACTGGAAAGTATCAGACCGCCCTTTTTATGACGAAATGAATGATGACGAAAAGATAGAAATCTGTAAATATTCTGAAGATATGGGATTGCCATATGAATTTATAAAATTTTCTAAAAGCACAGTATGATCATATTTCAACAGCGCGTAAAATGGCGGTTGCTATGCCCTATATTTTGTGGAAGATTGGATATGGAAGTGGTATAATCAGACATATTGTTGTAGAATTTCAAATGATTGATGGGAGGAATACAGATGTCAAAACAAAAATTGATTATTATAGCAGGTTCTCCGTGTGTGGGGAAAACGACAGTGACACAGAAACTTTTTACTTCTTATGAAAACAGTGCTTATTTTGATGGCGATTGGGCATGGTGTGTCAATCCGTTTTCGGTTGATGATCCGAGGTTGAGAAATGGTGATAAAACAATGTCATTCGCGTTGTCTACATATTTAAACTCTGGTTTTGATTATGTCTTTTTTTCGTCGGTTGTTGCTGTGGATAAAACAATTCGTGAAGCGATATTAAGGGATATAACGGCAAAAGATTATTCTGTTATTGGCATTACCCTGACCTGTTCAGAGCAAACTTTGCGTGAGCGTCATAAAAAGCGTGGAGATGCAAATGAATGTTCTTTTTTCTGGCTACATTTAAAACCATATGAGGGCGATTATGTTATCAATACAGATAGTAAAAGTGTTCAGCAAATAGTTGATGAAATGAAAGTTATTATAGTGGGGCAATAGCGATTGCTTTTGTGGTTAATGTGCTATTTAAAATAAAAACAGAAGGGATTTTCAGTGCTGAATGGTCTGCTGGGGATGCACTAAATTATGTTGGTGCAATGGTGGGGTCAATAAGCACTTTTGTATTAAGTTTAGTTGCATATTGGCAGAATGAGAAATTAAAAGAGATGGAGAACAACAATTATATTGCTGCAAATAGTTGTATGGTGTTGATTGATGAGGTGCAAATTAAACCAAAGGTTTCTATGCCAGTAGATTATGAACTGCATACAGAACAAATTTTGCAGGAAATTGATAATGAAGACGTATGCCCGTCAGGATATAGTGTAGAAATAAACCTTAAGAAAATTTCAGAATCCATGCAGGCAACTCCCTCTTTGATTTATGTGTCAGATTGTACGCTCTTTGTTGGCGATAATCAAAGAAATACATTGGAAACTACATTATGGTTAAAAAATATTCGGGAAGGTTATACGAGAGCGGCGATATTAGAATCTGGCATCGCATTTAATTGTACGTTGCTTGTTTCAAGAAATGCTCAGGAGAAATTTGAAAGTAATATTAAGTCTGAGAACAATAGATTAACGATAGAAATAAAATTTAATATTATTACAGATAAAAATGTGGTGACGAAATGCAAATGCAGAGCTTATTGTAGCTATCAAAATAACAATGGCGTTATTACATAGAAAAGCGAAAAGCCTATGACATTTTTTTATGGGCATGAACTGAAAAGAAATGATGAGATATTGGTGTTGTAGGAGAATTGTCTATATAGGGAGGCGATTAAATAATGAAAAACATGAAAATAGATGCCAATGGAACAGAAATCAGAGTAATGGGTGATGTTGTGAATGAGGATGCATACATTTCTCTTACAGATATAGCGAAATATAAAAATCCAGATAATGCTTTTATCGTGGTTGCGAACTGGATGCGCAATCATTCCACAATCTCATTTTTGGGTTTGTGGGAACAGATTCACAATTCAAATTTTAAACCTATCGAATTCGATAGGTTTAAAGCAGAGTCGGGAGATAATGCGTTTACGCTGACACCGCAGCAATGGATAAAAGCAACAGACGCAATCGGTATCATATCAAAATCAGGACGATATGGCGGCACTTATGCTCATACAGATATTGCATTTGAGTTTGCTTCGTGGATTTCTCCAGAATTTAAACTTTATATTATCAAGGACTATCAGCGATTAAAGAAAGACGAAGCAAACAGATTAGCGATTGGTTGGGATGCTAAGAGGGAACTTTCAAAAATAAATTACCGTATTCATACAAATGCGGTAAAGGAATTTCTGATAACACCAACATTATCCCCACAGGAAATGGCATATACATACGCATCCGAAGCAGATATTCTTAATATGGCGTTATTTGGCAAGACTGCAGCACAATGGAGAAACGAAAAGGGAATAAGCGGAAAAACACCTAATATCAGAGATTATGCTTCAGCAGAGGAATTGGTTGTTCTTATCAATCTGGAAGATACCAATGCTGACTTAATAAGACAGGAAGTGTCTAAAATCGAGAGGTTAAAAATATTAAGGGAAAAGGCGTACAGGCAGTTAGAACTTTTGAAAAAGAATCAAGAAACTCTTACTGCACTAAAGAAAAATCTGATTGAAAATACGGAAACTAATAGTTGATTTTCTAAGCTAAATCGCTTATAATTTAAGCCATAGCATATAGCTATTATCCGCAGTTACATAGTCAGTGTTATCAAAAGCGATAACAAAATGATAACATTAGCTCATATAGGCAGGATAATATGGATATATCAAATAATCAAAAGATTTACATACTCGACAGAGAATAATACCTAAGCAAAATTAGTTAGGAAAAGTCGAGTTCGAGTAATTAAACGGATGAGAAAAACCCAGTATTTATGCCGGTTGCAAGCAGAATAGTTTAGTGACTGGCAACGATTTGGCAACATTTTTTTCTTATTCAGAAAATGATTTATATATTTCAATATGGCACATAGGGAAACCTTGCTGATTTGCGCGAGCAATGAGGAAAGCAGAACTGGCAGACCGGGCGATTGCATTTATGCAATTCGCCAGTAAGACAGGATTGTTTGACGAATGCCGCGACAACCGCACGATAGTGCGGGTTCAGAAATGAAAACTGAATATCAGCAAGGTTTTTCTTATTGCATTTCTTTGGCTATTTCTCAGATTTCTTAATGAGGTAATCACTTATTTCTTTGGAAGGCGTCCTTGCCCAATGCTGGCTGGTGTCCAGTTCCGGGTATCGGTAACGCCATTCGTCATATTCCTCTCTGCTGATTTCATCGTTTTCAAGCTTTTTTGCCTGTTGTTGCCATTCCCTGAGCATGGCGCTGACTGTATCCACAGGGGAAGAATCCCGGCAAAGGCAGATAAGACCGTCTTTTTCCATTATCTTAAATCCGTATATGTCCTCCAATGCAAAGAGGGTATGTAAAAAACCAATATATGTGTCAATGTCCGGCACAGTCAGGGCATGGGGGCTGACACCAAGTATACCCGCCATTTCTTTCACAAGGTTCTGTTTGGGGATTCTTGCCTCTGATTCATATTGTGCCATGCGCACGTCAGAAGTCCTGCCTAGAAAGCCGAGCTGTTCGCCAAGCTGTTTCTGCGTCAGGTTCTTCCTGTTGCGAAAAAATTTGATACGTTTTCCGATTGCCATATGCAGACCTCCGTGTAGTATTTTACATTTAGCCATGTTGACAGATAAAAAGCAAAATCATGTATGGCTAAACAGTTAAACAAATTTGTTGGGTACAGTATAGCATGGAGCAGTGGAGATAGCAAGGGAAGTTAAATAAAATAATTTAAGATTTTTCTAAAAGTCCATTGACTTAAATAACTAAGTTTAGTAATATATAGAGTACATAGACTAAACAAACAAATTTAGTTATTTTAGGAATGCCAGTAAAAACTGCTGATTAGGAATGAAAGGCAGATTCACGGGGGCAGATGGAGAAGTAAGAGAATAGGTGAAAAGGAAGGAGGAGAGCGGATAATGGAAGGCAAAAATTTTATGACGGTTGAGGAAGTGGCGCAGGAGCTGAATGTTTCAAAATCCTATGCCTACAAGGTTGTCCGGGAGCTGAATGCGGAAATGCGCGAGCTTGGCTACCTGACAGTATCGGGCAGGGTGAATACTAATTTCTTCCGTAAAAAATTGTGTTATAGCGAATAGTTTTTTCGCAAAAAGCTGTGTTACAGTAAGTAGTTTTTTCGTGAGGAGTTATGTTACAGCGGATAGTGTAGGAATCTTTAAAATGTTACTGGGGGCTGACTGGCAGATTTTATCATTTCTGTAGTCAGCCCCGGGGAAAGGAGCGTGAGGGTATGGCTGTATATAAAGATGGCGACAAGTGGCGTGTCATCTACCGATATACGAACTACAAAGGGGAGAGGAAGCAGACGCAGAAAAGGGGGTTTGCGACCAAAAGGGAGGCTTTGGGATGGGAGCGGGAAATCATGCTGAAAAGCGAGTCCAAACTGGACATGACGTTTGCCAGTTTCTTTGAAATTTATGAGGCGGATAAAAAGAAAAGAGTAAAAGAGAACACATGGGAATCCAAGAGCCATGTGATACGGACAAAGATACTGCCCTATTTCGGGGAGCGGAAGATTGCGGAGATTGAGCCAAAGGATGTGATTGCATGGCAGAATGAAATGCTTGCCTATAAGGGTGAAAATGGGGAGGTCTATTCCCCAACCTATCTGAAAACTATTCACGCGCAGTTAAGCGCAATTTTCAACCATGCTGTAAGGTTTTACCATCTGCCAGGCAACCCAGCGCAGAAAGCCGGAACAATGGGCAGTGAGGAACACAAAGAAATGCTGTTCTGGACGAAAGAAGAATATCTGAAATTTGCGGACGCAATGATGGACAAGCCATTGTCCTATTATGCCTTTGAAATGCTCTACTGGTGCGGCGTCAGGCTGGGCGAAATGCTTGCGCTAACTCCGTCAGACTTTGATTTTGAACGGAATACCGTGACAATAAACAAGTCCTACCAGCGGTTAAAGGGGAGGGATGTCATCACTTCCCCTAAGACCACAAAGAGCAACCGGATGATAAAAATGCCTTATTTCTTATGTGAGGAAATGCAGGAGTATATCGGTATGCTTTATGAAATCAGTGGGGATGAAAGGATGTTCCAAGTCACAAAATCCTACCTGCACCACGAGATGGACAGGGGAGCAAAAGCTGCAAATGTGAAACGAATCAGAATCCATGACCTGCGCCACCCTTATGTCAAGCCCACGACAAAAAAATTAACAACTTTTTTGAGGATTTCCGGGCAACCGCTTAGTTGCCCGTAGCTGTTTAATATAGTATTCATGGCTCATGCCTCCTTTCCCGGTTCGCTTATCCCTAAGAAATCCTGTGTCACATATTCAATCTCAATCCGGTCTCCCGGAAAGATATAGACCTTACTGATAAGCCGGTCAATCAGGGCTTGCGTCAGAGTGTCGGCGCTGCCTACTTCCTGAACGATCTCACGCTGTTTCAACCTTGCCTCGTAATCGCTTTGTATCTGTTTGGTCTGTGCGGTAATAGCGGCATGGACATTCTTTGCCTGCACCAGTTCCGCGTCATATACCGCTTTCCGCTCCCGGTATGTTTCCAGGTCAATCTCTCCAAGCGCATACTGTTCATAGAGCTGCCGTTTACTGTCCTGGATAGAGCGCAGATTATCTTCATGCTCGGCCTGCTGAACCGTCTGCAAATCCAGCTTGTCTTTGCTGCTGTCAATTCCCAGCGCCGGACACATTTGCGCCCGGATTGTTTCAAGGACCGCCTGCCCCAGATCAGCCATTCTTACCTTTACCCCGTGACAAGGAAGATTTTCTGCCACTTCAGAATGACGGCAGTAGAACCACGCCCCATTTCTAAGTGACATGGCATGGTCGCAGCAGCCACAGAATATTTTTCCACGGAGGAGATAGTCACGCCGCTTTTTATTGGGAAGGGAGAAACGCCTGATCGAAGCATTGGCTTTCTCAAACAGTTCTTTGCTTACGATTGCCGGGTGGTGGTCCGGGATTTTGAACCATTCACTTTCATCCTTTAGTTGAACATGTCGGCTGCCGATTTCCCTGACCTTGCGCTTGCCGATCACATAGGTACCGATATACCGCTGATCCTCCAGCATCCGCAGGACCGTAGAACTGCTCCAAACGCCGTGCGTCCGGGAGACATCGTAGTGATCCTTGCCTTTATCCCTCCGGTATTCTCCAGGCGTAGGAATCTTCAGGGCGTACAGTTTCCTCGTGATCTCTGCGGCTGTATTGCCGTCAGCCGCCCATTCAAATATCTGCCGGACAATCCCTGCAACGTCCTCGTCCGGCTCCATGCGTCCGTCCGCGCTCTTGCGGTAGCCATAAGGGCAAATGACACTCTGGTACTCGCCCCGGCGCATCTTTGCATATTTGGCGCTTTTCGTTTTCATGGACATATCCCGGCTGTAACACTCGCTGATAAGATACTTGAAGGCTATGTCAACCCCTCCGGTATCTCCTTTGAAATTAGCGGTGTCAAAATCATCACTGACCGAGATAAACCGGGTATGGTAGAGCGGGAATACCCGCTCTATGAAATAGCCGGTTTCAATGCTGTTACGGCCAAACCGGGAGAGGTCTTTTACGATGATACAGTCAATCCTCCCGGCCTGGACCATTGTTAAAAGCTCCTGTACCGCAGGACGCTCAAAATTTGTACCCGTATGGCCGTTGTCAACAAATTCCAGTACCTCGCCGTTATCCCATTCCGGCAGCGACATGGCCTTTTCCCGGAGGATCAGTTTTTGGTTGGGAATACTCAAACTCTCGGTCTTAAAGTCCTCCACGGACAGACGGATATAAAGGGCGATCACATATTTTTTGTGCATGGTTCCACCGCCTTTCCCTGGAATTCACTCTTGAAGCGGAAAGTTACATGGATATTCCGCTCATGGTCGATTTCGATCTGCTCAATCAGCCGGTCAATCAGCTCTGCCGTAAGCGCATGGTCCTGCGCCAGTGACTTTGCATCCTTTTCCATTGCCCGGTAGCGCACAAGCCGGCTGTCCAGGGCGTCCATATCTTTTTCAAGCGCCTCAATCTCGCCGGACAGTGTATTGATAGATTCCTCATAATCCGCTTTCAGCTCAAAGTATTCCTCATTTGTTAAGATACCCTGGACGAAGTTCTCATACAGGCCGCGGATCAGCCGGCGTTTCTTTTCGATTTCCTGCCGCCTGGCAAACATCAGGGTTTTCAGCCTGTCCTTATCCTGTTTCTGTTTTGCCTCCAACTGAAAGAGGGGAAGGGACATTCCCAGGGCGACAGCCAGCTCTTTTTCCAGAATGGCTGTGACCGTGGCGATAAGCTCCGTTTCCTGCATCATCACACCTTTACAGCTATCCTTTGCCACACGGCTGTTGGTGAGGCAGTGGAACCAGTAAACATCTGGCCCTTTCTTGCGCTCGGCACGCTGCCGGTGGAGGCTCCTGCCGCAATCGGCACAGAACACCTTCCCCTTGAAAATGTTTGGGGTGTAGGGCCGTTTTGGGACCGCCCGGCTTTCCTCGCAGATTTGTTTTCGGTATTCCTGCACCACTGTAAAGAGTTCATAACTGATGATCGGCTCATGGGTATGTTTTGCAATAATCAGGTTGTCCTCCCCGGCCTTGACCTGCTGGTGGTCTACAATCTTGGTCTTTCCCTGCACCAGATCGCCGGTGTAGACTTCGCTTTCCAGAATCTTCATTACGGTACGTGTCTGCCATTTCCCGCTCCCGATCAGGCCGGGGCTGGTAATCTCGCCGGTAGATTTTTTATAGTGGCTGGGCGCCGTGATCCCCATTTCATTCAGGTTGCGGACGATACGGTTCAGCGCCACATGCTCATACGCCCACTCAAAAATCTGTCTCACCACAGGTGCGGTATTTTCATCAATCAGCAGCCTGTGGCAGTTGTCCGGGTCTTTGCGGTAGCCGTAGGGCGCCCGTGCGCCGATGTAATCGCCGTCTTTCATGGCCTGCCTTGCCTGGGCCTTGATCTTCCTGCCAATGTCCAGCGCGTAAGCCTCATTTATCATATTTTTCAGGGGAAGCATAATGCCGCCGTGTAAGCTGCCTACATCTGCCGTGTCAAACTGGTCTGTGACCGCGATAAAGCGGACATTGTGGGCATGGAAATATTGCTCGATATAATATCCGGTATCAATGGAATTCCGCCCTAACCGGGAGAGGTCCTTGACAATCACGCAGTCAATATAACCCGCCTCAATATCGGAAAGCATCTGCTGGAAACCGGGGCGGTGGAAGTTTGTGCCCGTCGCTCCATTGTCGATATAAGTATCATAGACAACGAAATCCGGTTTGTCCGCAAGGAAATCATTCAGCACCAGCTTTTGGTTTTCCACCGAACAGCCCCGCTTTTTGTTATCTTCCACAGAAAGACGGATATAGAGCGCCACATGCACATATAAGGACGGTGCCGACATGGGAGCCAACCTCTGTTTTCTGCTCCTTCTTGCCATTTAGCCCACCTTCCTTTCTTTGCCCTGTACGGCAATCTGTTCCGCCAGGGAGACCGCTTTCTGGTATTCATCCTGGTAATTGAATTCAATGTGCAGCTCGTCTTTCCCCATTACCCGTATGCTGCGGATAAGCTGCATGACCGCCCTGCGGTCAATATCCTCCATTGTGGAGAATTGCATGAAATGGTTGATCCAGCGGTTCCGCTCGCTGCGGTTCTCCAGTACGTCCGTCAGCTTTTCGTTCCACTCGGCGATTGCTTTCTGCAGCAGCTCAATATCCGCATTGTATTTCCGCTTATAGGAAAGATATTCTTCTTTGGTAAGAATCCCGCTCACCAGGTTTTCATAGAGCTTGGCTTTGAAGCCTTCCGTCTGTGCCACACGTTTTTCATTTACCCTGATCTGCGCGGCGTATTCCTGGGCCAGCTCCCGGTTGATACGTTCCTGGCTGATACTGGACAGCAGAGCATCCAGGGAGGCGACATTCTCAATATGGCCTTTTAAGCTGTCCTGCACGCACTCGATCAGGTCAGATTCCTTTACCATGACAGAGGATGTGCAGCCGTTCTTTTTCCCGGTCGGGCAATAGTAATAATGGTATTCCTTATCCTTATAGCGGTTGGTCTTGCGCGTCATACGGCAGCCGCAGCAGCCGCAGATCAAAATGCCGGAAAACAGGTACACTTTATCCGATTTTGGGGAGGTTCTGGTATCAATCCTGCGGAGGCGCTGCACCAGGTCAAAATCATGTTTCTGGATGACCGCCTCATGGGTGCCCTCCACACGGACCCATTCAGAGGAAGGCCTGTCCTCACGTTCTTTCAGCTTGAAGTGAGGCGTGGTCTGTTTTCCCTGTACCAGCGTTCCGGTATAGGTTTCATCCTGCAAAATGCGGATGATTGTAGTTGCGGACCATTTACAGTCCTTGCGATCCGTACAGCCGCCTTTGGCGTGGGGCATCCCGTTGTTGCGCTTATAAGCCAGAGGGGAGAGAATACCCATCCGGTTCAGTTCGTCCGCAATATGGGAAGCGCTGAATCCCTCCAGCCGCTTTCTGAAAATATCCCGCACCACGTTAGCGGCGTATTCGTCAATTTCCAGGCTCTTATGCTTATCACCGGCTTTTATATATCCGTAGATGGGAAACGCACCCACAAAATCACCGCTGCGCCGTTTTACATCCAGGGCGCTCCGGGTCTTAACGGAAATGTCCCGGCTGTATGCCTCGTTCATAATGTTTTTTACCGAAACCGTGAGATCGTCGGCAGCATCATTCTCTGTGTCCACGTTATCGTTAATGGCGATAAAGCGGACGCCGTAGGCCGGAAATACCCGGCGCATATAGCGGCCGGTCTCTATGTACTCACGGCCTAAGCGGGAGAGGTCTTTGACAATCACGCAGTTAGCTTCACCTTGTTCGATCATCCGCATCATTTCCTGAAATGCCGGGCGATCAAACAAAACACCACTATAACCGTCGTCAATTTTTTCTGCCACAACCTCAATTTCCGGGTGTCGGGCTATGTAGTCATCGATCAGGCGCCGCTGGTTAGCAACGCTGTCACTTTCTACTGTTTTATCATCCGTATAAGAAAGACGGATGTACTTAATCGCTTTGTAAACCTGCATAAAAAAACACTCCTTTCGTTGCGCAGAAAAATCCCCGCAATCCAAGAAGTGTGGCTGTGCCGTATTCAATTCCTTTTCCAATTCATATTGTACCACGCCCCTGCGGGAAAGTCAGCCCTTTTCCTAAAATAATCCGGCTCACCGTAAGATTCCCTTGATACATTCCTCCAGGGTAGCGCCGCCTGCGGCAAAGCTGGCCTGTACGGTGAACCGTCCGCATTTGAAGCGGTAAGGGTCTTTGATCTGCCGTACAAATTCGGCGATCCGTTCCTCACGGGAAAGCTCCTTATCAACGGCAACCTCCCGGATGTCCACCAGTGCGCCGGTTCTGCCGGCAACAACCGTATTCTCCATAATACCAACTCCTTCCTGAAAATTTCTGGTTATCGAAACCACATGAATAAGTCGGGCCTGCGCTCTTACAGTCACAGACCCGGCCCATTGTATCTGATTTCGATTAGTTGCCGTATTTGCCACGCTCCCCCCGGCAAGCCCTGGCTTTCCAGGGCGGGGCTGTTACAGGCTGCGGATAGCGTCACCGCATCATAGCCCCGCATACGCCGCCGCTTTGCCAGAGCAAGCAAACGCCGCAGGAACTCTCCCCAAGTCTTTAGGGAGCCGTGAAGAAGTACCATTGTGATCTGTGCCATCGTCGCATCCGGCCTGCCACAGCCGGTTTCGTGGGTTGCGTTTATCGCTCGGACAGCCTGGATTCATCACCTCCTTAGGCTGTCTGTCACCGCGCCGCCCCATCTGCTGCTCGGAACACAGAATGAAGTACCTGTAACAGCGTATATTCGGTTGTCAAGGAGCAGGCGAGGGGCGTGGCAGTTATGACAGTTTTTCATTTGGGGTGGGCCGGAGCATGTGCTGCACGGCCACACCCGTCAGGTTTGTCCTGCCTAAAAATATGTCCCTCTATTATTCATTTCATTTTTGAGGGTTATTTTCGGGGGCTGGATCAAATTTCTTCCAAAATTTTTTTCAGACGCCGGAGTCCGCGCTGGATTCCTTCATGCACAGAGCTTACCGCCGAGTGTTCGCTTTTGGCAATTTCCGAAAGGCTCATGCCAAGCAGATAATGTGAGCATATCCGGTTCCTCTGCTTTTCAGGCAGTAGGGCAATGGCTCGGTACAGTCTCGCATGTTCTTCCTCCTGGACCAGAATATCTTCCGGTGCCAGCACGATCACAAGAGCATCATGTTCAACATTCTTGTCATAGTCCAGGGAAAAATACGCTTTATGCCGGTATGTACGCAGAAAATGGGCTGCCTCGCTTAATTTGTATTCCCGAAGCAGATCAGCCACCTCGTCAGGCACCTCAACAACAGTATCTTTCGTATAAAACGGGTAATAATCCCGCAGGTTAATTTCTTTCATGGGTAATTCCTCCAATTTCGATTTTTAGATTGGTAAGCAAAATCAAAATCAGAGGGTGGGGAGCGGCAGCGCGGATAACTCTTGCTGCAACAGCCGCTTATATATGAAATACGCGCCCATAGAAGAATGGGCGCGCAGGAAGGTGTATGATATAAAACTATTGTAAATTCGGCCAAACTTAAAAACGCCGCAATCCACACCCCATGGATTACGGCGCATAAAGCTCTATATGTAAAATAACCATTCTGGTGAAAATTCCCCTTTGGCAGCATTTATCAGCCCTCCCCGAAAAGGAAGCGCAGAAGGCTTATCCCTCGTCAGCCTCCTTTTGGGGAGATTATACAGGGGCAAATTCTATGTTCTTTCCTGAAACATCATAGTTTTGGTAAGGCTTATATAAAATGTGTTTTGAGGTAATCACGGCCTCGAACGGATTTTACAAAAGAGCCCATATTATAATAAAGACCACAAGACAAATAAAATTGTCTCATGGCCTTTATCACAATACTTCAAATTTATAACCAACACCAATAACACTTTTGATGTAGTCCGGGGAATCAGGTGTAGTTCTCAGTTTCCTCCGCAGATTACTCACATGGTTATTGACTGCTTTTCGGGAATAGAGCGAATAATCCTCATTCCAGACCAATTCCATAATCAGTTCATAAGTAAATACCCGCTTCGGGTGAGCGATTAACAAAGCAAGGATGTCAAATTCTTTAGCAGTTAATTCAATTACCTGCCCGCCAATACATACAAGCCGTTGTTCCTGGCAGAAGTATAAATCACCTATGCGAATCTCTATAAACGGTTCATCAATGACTGTCTGCAACTTATAAGTTTCGGAAATGATACATTGGTTGTCAGCAAGATTATTTTGTTGTTTCTGGGAATCGAGAAGATAGTTTACTAATTCCTGACGCTGACGGGCACTTAACAACACGAGCAGCTTTTCCGCAATTCTGCCGCCAGGTTCAGATATATCAAATACGGCTAATTTCCCATGTCATCATCCCCTCCGTTAGTATGGATATTTATTTTATTGTGCGCTCAAAAGCTGAGCATTACTTTATTTTTCACTGTAACGCTCAAACATAACCGTGTCACATAAAGGTTTCCGTTCAGTATGATGACGGTCTGGACTTAAAAAGCCGTTTGCAGGATAGCCCAGTATTAGTAATGCAGTCGGCTCTATGTATTCTGGTAAATCAAACTCTTTTCTGATAATTGAAGGATCAAACAGGCCAACCATTACACTTCCAAGCCCCAACTCTCTTGCCTCTAACATCATGTGATCGCAGACAATACCGATGTCTAAATCGCCGGAACATTTGTTGTCAAAGGGACGTACCAGTTCATTTCGCCTATCCCTGCAAACGATTAAGACACAAGGCGATCCAAAGGTTTTGTATGCGTTCTGAACTTTTAAGAGGTTTTCCGGTTCACGGACAACGATAATTCTTTGCGGTTGGCGATTGCAAGCACTTGGGGCTACGCGACTTGCCGATAATACTTTTTGTAAATCTTCTTCCGATATGGGAGTATCGTTAAAGCATCTTGTAGTACACCGGCTCTTAGCCAAATCTAAAAACTTCATTTTCTTTTCCTCCAAATAAGAATAATTTGTCACATTCTTATCTTATCACAACATAGCAGCCGCGTCAACAAATGCGAATAAAATTTCTTGTTTGTGTTGACCTTTCAATGTTTCCCCGGTATAATGAAAAAAACGGAGGAGGGTTACGATGACAAAGACAAGAGTGCCTACACAAAAACGGTCAATAGAAAAGCGTCAGAAAATAGTAAAAGCGGGTTTTGATCTTTTCTGCGAAAAGGGCTACTATAAAACAAATACTGCTGAAATTGCCAAATACGCCGGTGTATCAACCGGGGCATTATATAGCTACTTTGAGGATAAACGGCAAATCTTTATAGAGGCATTTCAGCAGCATCTTGACGCAATTTCGTCTGAATTATTACAACAGCTTATCAGTTTACCAGAGGTTCTTGAATTGTCCACATTCATTGAAAAGTGGATGGATGTCTATATTGATCTATACGCTAAATCTAACCTTGCACTTGTCCAGTTGCGTTTAGTGATAGCTGATGATAACGAAATCAACCATCACTTTTCTGCACTTGAGAACACCTATTTCTCGAATATAGCCAATATATTAAAAACCAGAGGGATTATTTGTGCTGACCTATTTGAAAAAGTATATATCTCTTGTATTTTGATTGACTCGCTACGGCAGGAAAAAACATCTTTTTCACATAATGGGTTAGATTTTAAGATCATCAAGAAGCAGGTCAAACAGAGTATTTTTCAAATGCTATCGACTTAATTGGAACCTTAAATTGTTCAAAGCCGCCGTAAAAATCAGAACATAGGATAAAGGTTAGCGGATAACGGATTTTTTCTTTTGCCGTCGTCCGACAGATTGGGGCTATATGGATTTAATTCTTTCAGAAAAAGCGTTCACAGTGCTCGTAAGGGTGTAGCCCCTTATCGGTGATTTCAATATAATCGGCTTTTGTCATACCATACAAATAGTAATCGCAATAGGTGTTTACCATTTTACCCTCACGGATAAGCCCCTCCCGCTTGAAGCCTGCCTTTTCCAAGGTCTTATATGACGCAATATTCTGTGTATGAACATCAGCCCATAAACGCTGTAATTCCGTTTCTTCAAAGCAGAAGATAACTGCTCTCGCCAGCGCTTCTGTCATAAGTCTATTACCTTGATAGGCGGGTGAAAGGCGAAACGCCACTTTTGCCATGCGGTCATTTTCAATGAGATACACCCACATATCCCCGATAACTTTATGATCCTGCTTATGGACAACACCCCAATGAAAACTTTTTGCAGGCTTCTCCCGCCTTTGAAAAAGCAAATCCGGGTTTAAATCACTTTTTCCGGGGCGTTTGCCCCAATACCGATAAACAGAGCTGTCTCCCAGCCATTCTTTCAAATCCGCAGCATCCTCTTTTCGCAGAGGGCGCAGGATAAGCTGTTCCGTTTCAAGAACAGGCTTATTCTGAACATAATCCTGTAATTTCATAAGCCCCCCTTAAAAGTTAAACACCTGTCCCCAATCAAAACAGCCGGAAGCTTCCGTGCTTTTCGGCCATTCGCTGCACCATGCAGGAACACCGGGCGTCTCAACCCTGTCAAAACTCGGTGTATAGGGCTTGATGTCGAGTACAGGCGTATTGTCATCCGCGTCAATGAACACAACACGAATCATACCGTTGGTGAAATCAATGTTGATCATTTCGGACGCTGTTAACGCAATAGGGTTCGGACGCGCAGGAGACCGTGTCGCAAATACACCCATAACTTCAGGAGCGCCTTTATAGGGCTGCTTAGTCTGCAATTCATTCCGGTCTGTGTTGTTGTCGCAATCACTGAACCACCAAAGGACATGGATATGGCTGAAGCCTTCCAGGGCCTGCAGTCCGGGAATGTACTCCGGGTCTAACTGAATAAATGTGCCGTTTCCATCATTCTTTACTTTGCCAATGGCTTTTAATTGACAGGTCATATTTTTCCTCCTTGCTTTGTTGGTAAATCCAGTATAAGACCTCACACCATGTGAGATGCAACAGAAAAAAATAGAAAATGCCCTGCATTTTTAGCAGGACATTTCAAAGCCTATACAATCATATGTGTTCCAGCGGCATTTGAAGTTCAATCAAATATTTTTCAGGATTATTCTCATTCCACGGGCCTCTATGTACGATTTGACGCATCGGGTTAGACATTTTGTATTCGCTGTTTTTCTGCAGCCATTCGGCAAAGGCAAGGTAGGCTCCCTTTATATTTGCAAAATCGCCGTAGACCATTGTGCAGGCCATATACGGGACTGGTTCTGTCATGCGGAAACAAAATGGTTCTTTTACCTTTCCCATTTTCTTTACCGGAGCACATAGCTCAATATCAACATCTGTCTCCCGAAATTCGGTATCGTGATAAATGGAAAATGTATTGCCCGTTATTTCTATTTTTTGCGCACCGGTAAAAGCAGAAAGTTCTTTCCA
>ERZ808054.833-NODE-833-length-22750-cov-31.069157_pt1 | contig 22750 bp, 21 predicted proteins | sample MGYA00380201_ERZ808054 | MGnify/ENA primary metagenome ERZ808054 (study PRJEB31490, sample SAMN06133419) | mouse gut metagenome | isolation source: Z5_2 | host: mice | place: China: Chengdu | collected 2015-05 ...
TTTGAGAAGAATCCTTCCCGCTGTCTCTTCCTTTGATGATGCCCTTTATACCGCTTTTCAACTGTGGTGACTATACTCTTTATCCAAGCTAGATTTGCCGCCCGGCGGCGGCATGACAAGGAGGTTGCACTATGCGCGGTATTCCATCGCTGATCACAGACATCCGCAAGAAGGTATTTACGGAGATCGCCCGGATGGCCTACGAGGGCGGGGACTACGCCAGGGCGGAGGACCTGCCCTACGTCATCGTCCCCGGCGACAAGGCCCTCCACCGGGAGTCCATCTTTCTGGAGCGGGCCATTGCCGGCGAGCGGGTGCGTCTGGCCATGGGCCTGTCCATCCGGCCCATCCAGACCCGGACCCTGATGACCGAGGGCATGGACCAGGCGGCCATCGCCGAGCAGTACTACGAGCCCCCGCTCATCAACATCATCCCCTACGCCTGCCACGCCTGTCCCCCCAAGCAGTACAAGGTGACCCAGTTCTGCCAGAACTGTCTGGCAGCCTCCTGCCAGAAGGTGTGTCCCAAGGGGGCCATCTCCTTCGTCAACGGCAAGAGCCAGATCGATCCGGACAAGTGCATCAAGTGCGGCAAATGCGCCAAGGCCTGCCCTTATAACGCCATTATCTACATGGAGCGCCCCTGCGCCGCCGCCTGCGGCATGGACGCCATCGAGATGGACGACAGCGGCAAGGCGGTCATCAATCAGGACAAGTGCGTGGCCTGCGGCCAGTGTCTGGTGAGCTGCCCCTTCGGCGCCATCGTGGACAAGGGCCAGATCTACCAGGTGGTCCGCGCCATCATGGAGGAGGAAAAGGTGGTGGCCATCGTGGCCCCCGCCTTCATCGGCCAGTTCGGCAAGGAATCCACCCCGGAGAAGTTCACCACCGCCATGAAGATGCTGGGCTTCGACCGGGTGGTGGAGGTCGCGGTGGGCGCGGACATGTGTACCATCGAGGAGGCCGAGGACTTCCTCATGCGGGTCCCCGCGGAGCAGGACTTCATGGCCACCTCCTGCTGCCCCGCCTGGCACGCCATGGTGGAAAAGCTGTTCCCCGCCCAGTTTGAGAACGTCTCCATGACCCTGACCCCCATGGTCTTCACCGCCCGTCTGGTGAAGAAGGAGGACCCGGGATGCAAGGTCGTCTTCGTGGGCCCCTGCGCCGCCAAGAAGCTGGAGGCCATCCGCTCCAACATCCGCTCCGACGTGGACTTCGTGCTGACCTTTGAGGAATTGCAGGGCATGTTCGAGGCCAAGGGCGTGGACTTCTCCGCCATCCCCGAGGGCGAATCCATGCGGGAGGGCACGGCGGCGGGCCGGGGCTTCGCGGTATCCGGCGGCGTGGCCCAGGCGGTGGCGGACGTGATCCACCGTACAGACCCCAATTTGGAGGTCAAGACCGCCAAGGCCGAGGGCCTGCGGGAGTGCCGGAAGCTGATGACCCTGGCCCGGGCCGGGAAGTACAACGGCTATCTGCTGGAGGGCATGGCCTGTCCCGGCGGGTGCGTGGCCGGCGCGGGGACGCTGCTGCCCGTGGAGCTGGCCGCCACGGTGGTAGGCCGCTACCAGAACGAGGCCGACCAGAACAGTCCTCTGGAAAGCCCCTACCGCAGCCGCGGCCGAGATCTGGACTGACGGACATACTATCAAGGCAGGCCATCCTGTGGGGCGGCCTGCCTTTCTTTTTGCTTATCGTTCCAAAACGCCGCCATGGTAGCAGATATAGCGGCGGCATTCGCGGCGGGTCATTTCTGCCAGGGAGTTTTTTGCCGCTTCCATATCGAGGCAAAATTCCGGGTTTGCGATCGTCAGCGCGTCTCCCTCCAGGACCGCCGCGTCTCCGGTGATCATGTATTCACCGTCCAGCGCCCGGATGGAAATATGCCCCGGCGTATGGCCCGGAGTGGCAAGGATCTCACAGCCGCCGCCCCAGTCGAACCGGTCGCCGCTATGGAGCAGGACGTCCGGAAGGACCGGAACGAGATCGCGGTATCTTTGACAAAACTGCTCTCCAAAGGCCTTTTGGTCCTCCGGGAGCTGTTCCTGCAAGTCCTCCCCCTGCTGAAGGCGGAGGTTCTTTCGTTCGCCGGAAATATACGGCGCTTCCTCACAGGAGGCAAGGACCTGGATGTCCGGGTATTTCTCCTTCAGCTCGGCGGCGGCGCCGGTGTGGTCGTCATCCTGGTGGGTCAGCACCAGCTTCGTAAGGCTTCGGGGGTCAATGCCGTGGGCCTGGAGCTGCGCTTCTATTATGGGTAGCGAGCCTGGATAGCCGCAGTCTATGAGGACGGCGCCGCCCTCCCCGAGAAGAACGGCGGGGTAAATGTGCTGCTCCATGCCGCCAAATGTGTATTTCAAATCGAGTATTTCGTATCGCGCGTTCATGCTGCTCCCCTTTTCCCTATTTGATCGCCGTTCCAATGTGTTTGTCCAATCTCCATTGGGGCGCGATGCCGTCGTCAGCCCAATATTCATCGACGGCTATGATCTTATCATCATCCACTTTAAAGAACGATGTTACATGAAACGACAGCTCCCGGTCCTGGGCATAGACGTGCGTTACCGTCACCACCGTATCGCCGGTCTCTTCCACGCGCTCTACTTCACCGTCCCAGCGGCCCGGGTAGTCACAATTGGCGGCAATGAACTCATCTACGGTAAAATGTTCGTTGGTGCAGTGCCAGTTGATATACGCATCCTGCGCAAAGTATGCCCGGATCGCACCGGCGTCCTGCTTCAAAACGGCTTTCCAGAATTGATGTATATCCATATCAGTAAAGAACTCCTTTGATTTTTCGCATTCATCCTCTGAACTCAAATCTCGAATTATCAATCATTAGGTTTCTATCAACAAATTACGATCTGAAATTAATTATTTACTCGCTACAATAGTAAACTCTCCTGGTATCTTTTCATTTGTCCACGCAGGATGTTCATCAAACTTTCTTAATGTAAAACCACTATTTATGACTGAATTGATGATCTCACTAATTGTATACTTTCTATAATTACATTTAGGCATCTGCCTGCGAATGTTTTCTTCAAAAAAACGAGCATGTGCCATTTCTCCTTCAAAAACTTCCCTTGAAAAATAACTCATAGTTGGTTGTTCAAAATTCAACATATCTGCTATTTTTGTAAATGGATGAAAATCACTACATATCATTTTTCCATTATCTTTCAATAATGAATACATAATACGCATAAATTCATCAATATTATGAAAGTAATGTAATACTCCTCCTTCCATAAACACTACATCAAAATAGTTCCTATACTTCTCTATATCAATTTCCAATATATCACATACTTCAAAGTTCAATTCAACTTTTGCGGCTGCTGCAACTTCAAGCGCATACTTCTTATTATCTTCTGAAATATCAAAGACTGTAACTTCTGCTCCTAAAATAGCTAGTGGAACAGCCTTCTTTCCGCAAGAACCACATACATTTGCCACTTTAATACCATTATAAGTATCAAAATAGTCAGAATATCTTTTCAACATTCCTATAGGATTTTCCAAATCCCTTTTTGCCCTGTCAACCGGTGTACCTGATTGTTTCACCCAAAACTCATACGCATTATATTCCCACGCCTTTTTATTTTGAATACTATAATCTATCATCTCTAAATACCTCTCATGAAGACGATCTATAGGTTTAAAACGTCAATAGATTCTTCTTTTAGTATAGCAAGCGCGCCTGTCCGCTCATTCTTTCCACTCGATTCTAATTTGAAAGATCAATTCCCATCACGACCTGTTTCCCATACTGTTTCATCAAGCGGCACAGTACACCCCCAGGATGCCGCCGCTTTCTGAAACATCTTTTTTCCAAGGGTTTTGTGTATCGATCCAATCAGCAAGCGCATAGGAAGTGAAAAATATTCCGGGCCGGTAAATTTTTTTGCTTCCTCACAGAAAAAGCCGTCTCCCTCTGCAAACAGTTCGCCCATGGCCTGGTACGGTTTTGTGATCTGAACCTGTTTTTCTTCATCCAAAAGCCGGATCGCGAAATTATCTCCTTTCACCAGACAGCCGCCATAACGAACCCCCAAATATTCCGGCAATTTTTCCAGAAACGCCTCTCCGTAGCGGAGCTGGCACCCCTCCGCAAAACCGCTTTGCAAAAGAAAGGAAAGCTTTGTGTGCTGATCCTTTTGGGGAAGAGTTTCCAAAAATTCCAAAAGAAGTCCGGGCACGCATTCTACATACAGTGGCAGCGCAATGAGTATCTCATCGTTTTTTATATAAGCATCACGAATGATATCCCATGTCTTTCGGTTGGAAATTGCGTGTGTTTCAAAGGTGCTTCCTTTCTCTGCCAGCCCCTTTGCGAAGGCGGCGATGATCTTCTCCGTATTGCTGAATTTCTGTACCCGCGGACTTCCGTTGATGATCACAACATGCATGATACCGCCTCCCTTCTACTGCTTTCAGAAAAAACGCCCAGTGAACGGCTCCCAATATTCAGCGCAGTACGCTGGCACCACCGTTCAAGGTAAGCCTGATCGCCGTCCCCGGTATAGATGATCCCAATATCCGGCTGATGGTCATATCGCATTACATGCCGCAACTGCCTGTCTTTGAATTTCAGATACATGGTGACAAGCGGCATGATCCTGTCTACAATATTTTTGGTCTGCCAGGAGACAAATCCAAAGCGCGTATCCGAAACCAGCCAAACCTGGCTGGCCCCGCTCATTTTTCTAAAAACCGGCTCATAATCGTCCTGAATGGCACATACTCCCGGCGTTTTCAGCCAGCAGTAATTGCATCCGACACAGTGCGAAATGTGCATCCCGGCGGTGTCGATCAGCTCAAACTCGACCGCATTTTTATTACTGTGCAGCAATTCCTCCGCTATTACTTTTCCTATATGATCTGCCGTTGTATCAACCAATAAAACCATTTATAATTTCCTCCATGTCCGCTGCACAATGCCGGTTTGTCGGTCTCATTATAACAGCAAAAGCACCCAGGGGCAAGTATAAATCAGGAGGGCGCTCTTGGAGCGCCCTCCTGTTGCTTGCTATTTAGAACGGTGAGAAAGTGGAACTTATTCCCATTCGCTCCTGTCAAGGTTACTCTAAACAGTTTTGCTTATGGAATTTGGCATTTACTATTTATATTGTTTTCATTATCCAGGTGGTTTAGGCCATCTGATTTTTTGTTGCCAATTGGTTGCCGCACTATTAAAAATTGATCATTCACAACATTTATCAATTAAATCCTTTACATATAACCACTCTCCTCCACGTTGTAAGAGTGCTGATACATCGCACTCATTACTCTCTTGTATAAACTCAATAAATGTATGAGCATTATCTTTTTGGAGCAAATATGCAACATAAACTTGCCATTCTTTCCACGATGTGCTCTTTGCAATTTCAGTCATCACCTTTTTATCATCTAGTAAGTCATAAAGATATAGTTTTGGCAGCATTTTCCATCTGTGGTCACAATCCTTATTAGCTTTCCACGCCTTTAAAAATAGCATTAATAATTCTTCTTTATTCGCGGAATTACATTTAGCTGCGCAAACAAAAAAAGCTTCTAATAGTAAGTTCCCGTCTGATATATTCATACCACTCACAATTTGATCATAATCATTGATTCTTCCTTCTTGCCCTAGAGCAATTCGGCATCTCAAATCACATAGTTTTTTACGAACAAACTCATTTGAGCGATCAAGATATATTTGAACAACTGGTTTATATTTCTTTATAGAAGTAGTATATAAATACTTTACATTATTATAAATCGCTATTAAATCGACTATTTTCGCGCTGTTAATTTTATCCACAAATTCATCCAAAAACAGTGCAGAATCATCAGGTTTCAAATTAATACATTTTTGTATCATATAATCTGCATATAAATATTCAAAAAACTTCATGTGCCTGATTGCTAATATCCCGTCTTCATCAAAATGAAAAATTAATTCTGATTCGTATATTCTTAACAACTCTTCCAGATAAGGAACAAATATAGGAGTATAAGTGTTTAAACTTTCATAAAAATCACTTCTGTTTAGCTGTAACGACTGATAAACACATAAAGATAAAAAGTTTTCACAAATATCCAATAATATCCTAGGCGTAATTGATGGTATTCGCCTTTTATCGATAACTTCCTCACTTTTTATTTTAAAGTAATTGTGTAAAACACTTGCTGTAAAGACTTGACTTACTTCTATATTTCCACTAAATTTATTAGTCTCAGAGAAAATATACAAATTCAAAGGATTCGAAAGAGTCGCAATGTCATCACAGGTCAATCTGTTACATATTTTATAGCGGTAAGCATTTTGATATTTTTCTAACGCATCTCCCAATTCTTCATCCTTAAACTCTGAAAAAAGCTTGAATATATTTTTTATATGCATACCTTCAAATAAAGACTCCCACTCTCTCCAATATTCTTCTCTTACGGTAAAAACAATTACAATCGGATATGCACTAAATCCGTACTTTCTAGCAACACTATTTAATCTGGGTATCAAAGATATTAATGCTTTGATCTCTTTTAACTTATTTGATATTCCTTGAGCTTCATCTAATGAATCAATAACGCATACAACTGGACGGTTAATTTCCTCTAACCCCAATATTCCATAGTCGTCACCCAATTCTTGCAAGGTTGATTCAACAGCACAATCAATATTATATTCGGAAGCCGATTTTGAAAATGAAACAAACTCTCCCAAAGATAATGCGTTCTCAATTGCGTATGTTGTCTTTCCAGATCCGCAAATATCACGTACAATTAATATCTGCGGAGGAACTGCACGCTCAGTTTCAAAGGTACTACTTACATCACCATTTTTTACTTTCCTAACTTTTTTGGTATTAGAGAGGGCCTTAGGATATAAATTTTTTATATAATCCTTCATTTTTTTATCTAGGAGTCGTTTTACATATAACATCTCATGTTTGTCTTGTTTACAGCGTCTTAGAAATACACTTGAACTTTTGACACATATATCACGGTATCTTTGAATTATTTCATCGTGGTGGAAAAACCATTTTTTTATATCGGTTACACTAGTAACGGTAGCTATGTTATTTACCCGAGATTTTATTAATAAATATTTCAATATTAATTCAAAATTAATAGGATCGGCAGCCAATTTCCTCCATATATCTTCACACAAAACAAATATGCTATAACCCTCTCGATTCATCATTTCGCATTGCGTAATTATGTTCCCATCTATATCATATAGACTTAAAAATAACCCCACCACAGATTTATTGCGTCTTCTAACCTTTAACTCAAAATCTTCCCACTCCTTAGAGCTTTGCATTATTTTGGCTTCTTTGGCCTTTGCCTCAATAATGAAAATTCTTCCATCCCATTCATATATGGCATCCAACTGTTCTCCATTTCCTACTGCACTTATTGGTGGCCGATACGACCACGGCTGGATCTCACGAATTAATTGCTCAAACAAGTAACCGCGCCGTTGTTTGTCATCTATATCATATAATCCAATAAGTTGTTCATAAAAATTATTCATTGTTTCTCTCTCCTCACCTACAAAGCTAGGGTCTATTTGAAAATAACCAAAACAACTTCAAACCACAAAAAATATAAAAGCAAAAAACTAATTAAGCGCGTAAGTCTCTGTCCAAAAGAAAAGTCACTAATCTTGCCATATATCCAATATGCTAAAAAAGCTATCTGATTCTTGTTTTCTCATTTATTGTCATTCACCAATTTCAATATATCTTCTAAACTACGCATTGTGTTCTCGAAATTAAGATTGATTTGGCACTCCCATAGCACAATCACTTTCCACCCATCTGCTTCAAGTTTAGCAATATGTTCCTGATCTCTTTGCTGTGTCCGTTGAATCTTCGGCCCCCAGTATGCCTTGTTTGACTGGCTAGAGTGCGCATACCGGCTCCCACAATCATGTCCATGCCAGTAGCAACCATGAATAAAAATTGCAATTTTCTTTTTGGTAAACACTATATCCGGCTTACCTGGAAGAGCCCTGTAATTGACCCGATAGCGGTATCCCAAAGCAAACAAATACCTCCGCACCATAAGTTCGATGCTGGTATCCTTGCTCCTGATGTGGGACATGATCTCGCTCCGCCGCTCTGGCGTAATCGTATCTGCCATTACACAGATAAATCCAGCGGGAGATCAGAGATGTCCTTCAGCCGTTTCCCTTGGACAAGTGTTTCCAGTGTTTCAACAGCATCTTCCGAGCCAACCTCTTTAACCGCACGCATCAATTCATACAGCGCAAAGTGGTACACGCAGTCGATGTCCCCTGTACCAAGCGCCAGAGATGCAAGACGGTTCGGCATCGGCTCCGCAGTTACTACAACGATATGGGGAAGATGGCCTTTCCTGTTACGAATCAAGTTAAGGGCCTCTGTCCGGCTATTCTGCGCCCGGTCACTCCGCATGGTATATTTAGCTGATACGCTGGCATGAAGCAACGGTTTCCCACCGTTGGCTTTTCTTATGTCTGCCATCCTGCTAGTATCCGCATCGACTACACATTGCAGTTTGTTGATCTCGCTGTCCTCATACAAGTCACGATAAACCACAACATCGGGCGCAACCAAGTAATCGTTTCCCAGCGAGGCCGCAAGTTGAGCGTTTTGCGCAGTCAATTCACTCAGGTAGGCTAGATGTTCATATTGGGCAAAATCGCTGGTCTTTAGTTTATTGTTGTTCCCCAACTGTAAGATAGTCCACCGTCCAGGGCGGAGATTTTGAAGCTGAGGAAAGGTTTCCTGTAAAAACTGCATCGTGAGCAATTCAAACTGTTTGCCCAATGTTTGTCCAGAAATCTTATCAACTTGATTGACAGTATGATGATGCTCACCGACAAGAATATCGACAATCTTCCTGGATATAGCTTTTGACCCCCGGCTGCTGGTATCCGCATTAGAGGCCACACCAGCAGAGGTCAAGGTCAGCGTATTTGTTTCAAACAACTGCTCGTGAAAGTGAAATCTTGCTCTGGCTATCAGCGCATCCATGTGCAAGGCACTCCTTTATCTGTTCTCCCACCGCTTTCGCTACGGGGGGTGGAAATGCGTTTCCGATCATCCGGCAGGCAACTGTTTTCCGGCTGCCGAATGTCCATGTATCAGGAAATCCTTGAATCCGGGCCATCATCCGGCTGGTGAGCCGGGGCATTCCCTCAAAGCCAGGGGAAGGTGCTGCATCCGCAATTCCCCGGCCATCTATACCAAGTTCAGCCCATGCTTTTCTAGCTCTGGTAGGGCCAAGGTCAGGCCCACCATGCTTCTTAGAACCGCCCACCAGCGTTGGAGCGATACGATCCGCTTGCTCTGCCCACCGTTTCGCCCCCGTCCATTTGTTTTCTGCCATCAAATCATACAGTGTTTCTCCAACTGTTTTGACACTGTCTGGACTGTCCTCTGGATAGACAAACGCCCCATATTGATCTTTTCGTATGCCAATAATGACAACTCTTGGGCGAAGCTGGGGAACACCAAAGTTTGAGGCATTCAACAGTTTTATATGGGTAACATATCCTAAATCTCGAATCGATTTGAAAATATGGTTGCGGTATGCCTCGAATCCAGGGTCTAAAAAGCCCCGGACATTTTCCAGCATCACCGCTTTAGGCTTTATTTCCCGTATCAGCCTAATTGCCTCTGGAAACAAATCCCGATCATCATCCTGTCCAAGCTGCTTGCCAGCAACAGAAAAAGGCGGACAAGGCACTCCCCCCGCCAGCAAGTCAACGCCTCTATACGGACACCCATCGAAATCATGAACATCCGCACAGATAACATTCCATTCTGGCCGGTTTTTTCTCAAAACCTCGCAATAATCGGCTTCATATTCAACCAGGGCTACATGAACAAACCCGGCCATTGCAAGGCCAAGAGCTTGTCCACCAGCTCCCGCACATATCTCAACACAAGTTAATGGCCGCTGCATCATGCAATCTCTCCTAATCATACGGTCATTTTTCGGTAAACTCAATGACATCGCCTATATTGCAATCTAATGTATGACAAATCTTATACAGGCTTTCCATTGAAATAAATTCGCTTTTTCCCATCTTTGCCAGAACATTGAAGCTGATCCCTGCTGCCTCTTTCAGTTCGGTCCGGTTCATCTTCTTGTCAATCAATAATTTCCATAGCTTATCATAGCTGACTGGCATTGTGATTCTCCGTTCAAAGCGTTTTCGTCAGTATACCACATCTTGCCGCTTATATCAAGATAATCTCACAAAAAGCGGAGCATCCGAATTATAGCCTGATTACCCTTAAATCACATTCCATTAGCTTGAGATTAGTATTAACGGCAACAATGTAGCGATATAAAAAGAGCTAACTGACTCAATCAAAATCAGTTAGCTCTTTTCCTATGAATAATGAAAAATGTTGCCAAATCGTTGCCACAGAAGGAACTAAACCTTGAAAAATCCACTCATATCAAGGCTTTCCCGTCCTCTGAAATCATTCCCACTCGTTGTTGGGCATCATATTTAACGGATTTTGCTTCATAAATTTGATACCTCATTTTTTTGATTATTTGATGTGTCCATATTATCCAGCCCTATACGATGGGCTGTTATCAAATTGTTATCGGTGGTGATAACGGGGGGTAGCAGGGTTGTTGTTTTCTCTGGTGGTTTACAACTACATTTTACCACGAAAGGCAGGGAAATGCAATAACCATCCTTGCTGTGGCGTATCAAGGAATCTTACTGAACATATGGCGCACCTTATCCAAACGGCTGTTTGGACGACGGGGCTGGATGATTGGCTCGCCGACAGTGGCCTGATACCCTTTCAGTTCCGTCAGGCACACACTCCGCCCGTTGGTGTAAAAGGCCAAATCAGTACGGTATGCCTGTATGCAACGGGCGGGAATCTCGCCAGTAAAGACAACTTCATCCTTTTTTATCTGGGCCGTTTCGATGGTGGCACAGTATTTCGGCGCATCATGATAAGCCCTGGAAAGGTATTCCTGGGGCGCATAGAGGGTGAAGGAGAGATAAGGTTCCAGCAACTGCGTCCCAGATTTCTTCAATGCCTGTTCCAATACAATCGGGGCCAATGAGCGGAAGTCCGCCGGCGTACTGACCGGGCTATAGTAAAGTCCGTATTCAAAGCAAATCTTACAGTCCGTTACGTTCCAGCCACACAAGCCTTGCCCCAAACCGTAACGGATACCATCCATGACAGCGTTTTGAAAACTCTGGTTCAGGTATCCCAGGGAAACCCGGCTCTCGTATTTTACACCGGAGCCAAGCGGGAGCGGTGTAACAGACAGTCCGATAGATGCCCAAAACGGGTTAGGCGGCACCTCGATATGGATGGTGTGACTGGCCACTTTGAGCGGCCGCTCTAAATAAATGACGGTGGGTTCCTTCACTGCTGTTTCAATCTTGTATTTTTCCGTCAGCAAAGCGGAAACAACCTCCAACTGCATCCGACCCAAAAAAGAAAGAATGATCTCATGGGTGGTGGAATCCACCTCGTAGTGCAAAAGCGGGTCAGTATCCGCAATTTGCGTAAGAGCGTCCAGCAACCGGTCTCTTTGCTCTGCCGTTTTTGGCGTAATCGTCGTCCGCAGCATAGGGAAGGGAACATCACTCCACATTTCACGAGGAAGTTGGGTTTTGTCCCCCAATATATCGTTTAATCTCAAGCTGTCGCTGGGAAGGATGACAATTTCGCCCTTATGGGCGGTATCTGTCCGAACAATCTCCCCTTTGGATGGAATACGCATCTCTGTGATTTTCAGCTTTTCTCTCCCGGCTAGGGCCACCGTATCCCGCAGACGCAGCGTTCCGCTGTATAGCCGCAGATAGACAAGCCTCTGGCCGCAATCTGTATACTCCACCTTAAAAACTCTACCGCACAGGGCGGCGCTCCCCTGTTCCTTGGTCGATTGGAACAGCCCTATCACCGCATCCATCAACTGTTGAATGCCAAGGCCGTTTTTGGCGCTACCATGATAGACCGGGAGCAGGGAGGCGTCTTGAACTCGCCGCTGTTCTTCTTGCGCAAGTTCTTTCTGACTGATTGATTCTCCTGCGATATACTTTGCCAATAACTCATCGTTATTTTCGATGACCGAATCCCACACCTCTGCACTAGTGTTTTCTGTCAGAGTTATTTTCGAGGACAGCGACACTGTCTGCTTGATGATAATATCAGCGGAGAGCTTATCCCGAACAGACTGATATACGCTCTCCAAATCAATGCCAACCTGGTCGATCTTGTTGATAAAGATAATGGTGGGGATGTTCAATTTCCGTAGGGCATGGAACAGAACACGGGTCTGGGCCTGCACGCCATCTTTAGCGGAGAGCACCAAGATGGCCCCGTCCAAAACAGCCAGAGAGCGGTATACCTCTGCCAAGAAATCCATGTGGCCGGGAGTATCCACAATATTGACTTTACAACTGTGCCACTGGAAAGAAGTGACTGCCGTTTGAATGGTAATTCCACGCTGCCGCTCCAAAAACATAGTGTCCGTTCTCGTTGTCCCTTTTTCGACGCTCCCCGGCTCTGAAATGGTTCCGCTGGCATACAGCAGGCTTTCTGTCAGTGTCGTCTTGCCCGCATCTACATGGGCAAGAATCCCGATATTGATAATGTTCATGTCTATCCTCCATACAAGGCCCAAAAGGGCGCAAAAATCCCCAGCGGCAAATACTTTTACCGCTGGGGATCATGACTTCGGATACATAGAAACGCATTCAGCTAACATGAGCCGTTATCCGTCACGATATTTGATAAAAAGGCAAAAGCATTCTTAAATTGGGTACAAAAACCAAGCCCCTGCAAGGGGCAATTATTTTTGTGCCCATTATCAAATTTTATTTAAGAATACCTTGCCGCATGTTGAATAGACTCCTCAAATCAGGATGACAGCAGTATAGCATAGCACACTCTAAAATGCAAGAAGTTTTTACCCGCTGTCCCAAATAAATCAGGAGGGCATTCACCGGGACACCCTCCGATTTGGGGCCTCATGCGCAAATAATTTCTGTGTCCACGATTTCCGCCGCACACGCCCGAATATTGTTAGTCCCTCTGCAACTCATACCACAGACCGTTGCCCTCGTCAAAGATGTACTTTTCCATGAAATTACCTCCATTTTTTGTGATTATCGTGCGCCTACCCTTATTTTTGACCTTGCACCCCATTTCTGCTCCTTTTCGACCTGTTCCTGCTGGTAAGCTGCCTCCAGTATCCTGTCCGCCTGTTCCGGGCCAATGGCCCGTCTGACCCGCTCATAGTCCCTGACTTGCCCTTTCAAGCCGTCCCTCTCGGCACAAACCTCATAAATCCTGGCTGACAGGGAGCCGTTCTTACTGACCTCACGATCATAGGCGCTCTGCAACCGCTCAAACTTGCTCTTGAGGTCGAAGTAGGCCCGGTAGACGGAGCGCAGCACCTTGACGATCTTCTCCCAAAGGGGCTTGGCCTTTTTCTCCCGGTAGGACTTGGCCGATTCCAGCGGCCCCGCCTCCGGCAGCGTCCGCTCCGGGTCGTCGGAGAAGTCCGCCGCCAGTTTCTCCATGCCCTTGAGCAAGGGCGCTACATCGTCCAGCTTAGCCCTGGCCTGGGCCGCTTTCTTCTCAGCTGATGCTGCCTCCTTATTCTTTTTGTCGGCCTCAACCTGGGCCAGCGCCGACACCTCTTGAAGCTGTGCAAGCCGTTCCTGCTCACGCTCCGTCTTGAACTGCGTAACAGTCAAATGTTCTTCGGAACTACCACGTTCCCCACGCTCTACATCGTCATAGCCAGCGGAGCGCATATGCTCAAAGAAATCATCTTGCAGGACACTGTACGACTTTCGTAGAACGGGTTTGCCCTTAGCTGTGCGTAACGGCTCCCCGGTAGTTTCGTCCAGAATGGGCTTGGACGCCCACTTCTTGCTCATGCTCACCTGCATGATCGTTTCCTTGACCTTGCCCACCAGGGACTTGTCCTTGCACCGCTTTGTCCAGCGTATCTCCTTCTCCACTACCGGGATATAAACCACATGGAGGTGGTAGTGGTACACGTCCTCCCCCAGCGCCTCGGACATGGCCCGGTTGCGCTCGTCAGCGTGCATGACCGCCGACAAAATATACTGCTCTCCGCCCACGATTTTGATTGCGGCTTTATAGGCTTCGGTGTAAAATTGTTTTGCGAAGTCATACCCGCCGTGATTGTAGAAGTAAGCGGAGTTTACATCAAAGACCAACTCACCGTATCGAAAGGCATCCTCCTTGATGCCACGGGTGGAGATCACGCCGTCGGCCTCCATTTGAGCAAACATCTCCCGATACCCGGCAGACGGGGTTTTGAAATGGACATTGAGCGGCGTCCGCTCCAGTACAATGTCCTGATTGACATAGGAATCCTTCTCACGCTCGTTGTGCTGCTGGGTGTTACCGATCTTGGTTTCGGTCAGCCTCATATTTCTTGCGTTGGTACGGTCAATACCGTCGCCTCTCGCCATAGGCAAAAATCCTCCTGTTTCAGATGTTGGGTTGTTGAAAGAGGACGGGGGTTCGGGGGAGGCACTTCCTGCAGGAAGTGTAATAACCCACTATGACACTTTCATCCCTTCGGTCTGCAAAGTGTCGTGGGCTCTCCGAGGGGGTGTGGGGGCTTTGCCCCCGGCAACTGCGGTTGCCTCCCCCAGCAGGGCCGCCCTTTGAAAAGGGCACCCTGCACCCCGCCTAAACTTTGCTGCTCCCCGTGACAGCCGTGACGACCGTGACGATGTTTCAGACACCGCCGCCACTCTCAAAAAAGCCGTCACAGCCGTCACGGTCGTCACGCCTGGGACGGTTCCAGCGTCAGGCTGATACTTCTCCCGGCGTGGCTCCTGCTGTTCTCATAGCGGATGTGGTAGTCTATCAGCAGCTTCCCGGCCCGGACGTTTAGCCGCATCGCCAGGGCGTTGGGCTTCATGTCGGTCTGGAGCGCCGCTACCAGCTCGGTGGCCGTACCACCCCAGGTCGGCTTCTCCGCCGTCACAAGGGCGGCTATGGCCTCCAGCACCGGGTCGGGCGGCTCTGTCCATGCCTCCGTTTCCGTACGCTCCAGCGTCCATATCAGCCGTTCCTTGTCCCTGGTAAGATAGAATCGCTGGTCTTGCTGGTCACGCCCGGCCACGTCCAGAACGGCGCTGCCGTCTGTCCGCTTCTCCTTTTGAAGAAGAAAGGCCCCGTCCGCCGCTCCCAGCAGACCGTTGGTGCCGGAGATCATATCGAATTTGTCATCTGCCTGTTGCTTTCGAGTGTGGTGTACCAGCAGGAGGCAGACGCCGCAATCATCGGCAAGGCGTTTCAGCTTACCCACCACCTCGTAATCGTTGGCGTAGCTGTACTTATCCCCACCAGCCTCCCGGATTTTCTGGAGGGTGTCAATGATAATCAGCTTGGTGTTCGGGTGTTCCCGGACGAACTTCTTTAGCTGTTCCTCCAGGCCAACGCCAAGCTGTTTGGCGTAGACCGCAAAGAGCAGATTGTCGGTGCCCTCTGTGCCGAACATTCGGTATAGCCGCCCCTGCAAGCGGCGGTGGTCGTCCTCCAACGCCAGATAGAGGACAGTCCCCTTGTGGACAGGGTAGCCCCACAGGGGGAGGCCCATGCTGACATGGTAGGCAAGCTGGGCCATCAGGAACGACTTGCCCACCTTGGGCGCTCCCGCAAAGAGGTACGTCCCAGGGTAGAGCAGACCGTCTATTACGGGCGGTCTGCTCTGGTAGATGTTCTGGTAAAGGTCGTTCATGGAAACTGTGTGGAGGTAGGCTGGGTCGTTCATGCGCCGCATATCCCGGAGCATTTCCTCTAAATCTTTCTCTTGGGGGTTGTTTTCAGCCGTTTCCTCTGCTATACTTTGGGTAGTTGTTTGAGAATTGGGCTGTTCCCCGTCTGCGCCAACAGACGGAACCGGGACAGTCCTTTTCGTTTCTCTGGAATCCATCAATCTATCAATCCTCCTTCATGCCGCCCAGCGTCACTGAGATAAGGTCAATGGTGGCGAGAAGTTCATCCCCCACGTCGCCCCCGGCCTCAATGCGCCGCAGTTCCCCCAGGACGGCGGCGAGTTGGTCACGCAGGGCCTTGTAGACCCTGGGATTGCCCTGCACCACCACGGCCCGGTCTAAGAGCCGCCGGGTGATGTAGTCCTGCTTCGTCAGGCCAGAGAGCCGCACAGCGGCGTCAATCTGCTTGTTTTCCTCCGGGGATACCCGGAAGGCCACGGTCTTGTTCCTCCAGCGGTTGTGAGTGTCCAAATTCTTAGCTGACATTACGCTCCCATCCTTTCAAAGTCCAATTTGTCTGCCATTTCCGTCTGCTTGGACGGAAACAGGTGGGCATAGCGATAGGTGATCTCGATACTCTCATGCCCCACACGGTCAGCAATCGCCACAGCGGAGAAGCCCATGTCAATCAGAAGTGAGATGTGCGAATGCCGGAGGTCGTGGATTCTGATACGCTTGACCCCTGCCGACTTCGCCCCTCTGTCCATCTCATGGTGGAGATAGCTTTTCGTGATGGTGAAAATGCGCTCCTTCTTCTTGATACCGTAGAGCATCCCCAGGTAATCCTTCATCTCGTCACAGAGGAAGTTGGGCATTTTAATGGTGCGGTTGCTTTTCTTCGTCTTTGGCGTGGTAATGACGTCCTTGCCGTGGAGCCGCTGATAGGACTTGCTGATTTTCACCGTCCCGGCCTCAAAGTCAAAGTCTGCCGGGGTCAGGGCCAGCAGTTCCCCCTCCCGAATACCACACCAGTAGAGCATTTCAAAGGCGTAGTAGGAAACGGGCTTGTCCATCATGGCATCTGCAAACTTCTGGTACTCCGCTTTCGTCCAGAACAGCATTTCCTTCCGTTCCTCTGACCCCATGTTCCCAGCCTTGGCGGCGGGATTGGAGCGCAGCTCATAGAAGCGGACAGCGTGATTGAAGATGGCGCTAAGCTGGTTGTGCAGGGTTTTGAGGTAGGTAGCCGAGTAGGGCTTGCGCTTCTCGTCCCGGTAGGCCAGCAACTCGTTCTGCCATGCGATCACGTCCTTGGTGGTGATCTCGCTAATCTTCCGCTTGCCAAAGTAGGGCAGAATTTTCTTCTGGATGATGTTCTCCTTGGTCAGCCAGGTGTTCTCCTTGAGCCGGGGTTTCATATCCTTGGTGTAAAGCTCGGTAAAGGCTTCAAAGGTCATATCCAGGTCGCCGGAGGTCTGCATCTGGAAACTGCGCTCCCACTCCTGGGCCTCCCGTTTGGTGGCAAAGCCACGCTTGCACTTCTGTTTGCGCTCCCCCGTCCAGTCCTGATACCGCACCATGACGTACCATGTTCCTCTTGCTTCGTCCTTAAAGACTGGCATTTAGTTCCCTTCCTTTCTGGCCCCGTAGAGCCGTTCGTTGAAATACTGGCGGTTGACCCGCCCTGCGATGGTGATGAAGCCCTTGTCCTTCAATTCTTCGTTGAGCTGCCGGATGAGTTTATAGGCGTAGGGCTTCGATACACCCAGCTCGTCCGCAACTTCTTCCGCCCGGATGAATCTGTTCTCCATATGGATTCCTCCTTTCTTTTGATTTAACGCTATTTGCTTAACGTAGTCCTATTATACTAACTCTATTCCGTTATGTCAAGACCTTCCAACGAGAAAATATAAACAAATTTATTTATTTTTCTCTTGACTGGTCTAAACATATCTGTTATACTTCAAGTGTCCCCATTACATAGATTGGAGTTGGCAGTTATGGCGATTGGTGAACGTATTCGTTTCTTCCGCAACATGAAGGGCATCACACAGAAGTATCTTGGCATGGTGGTGGGTTTCCCGGAACGCTCCGCCGATGTGCGTATGGCACAGTATGAAACCGGGAGCCGCACCCCCAAGGCCGACCTGACAAAGACCCTGGCTGACTTCTTTGATATTTCCCCTGATGCCCTGACCGTCCCTGACATAGATACCGACATCGGCCTGATGCACACCCTCTTTGCTTTGGAGGATATTCGGGGGCTGACTATTGGGGAGATTGACGGCGAGGTTTGTCTGCGTCTGGACAAATCCAAAGGCAAGACCTATGCCAATATGCTTGATATGCTGTCCGCCTGGGCGGAGCAGGCCAAGAAGCTGGAGGCCGGGGAGATCACCAGGGAGGACTATGACCGCTGGCGGTACAACTACCCCAAGTACGACACCACCCTGCGGTGGGCAAAAGTTCCCTCACAGGAATTGAGTGATTTCCTGGTGGATGCACTCAAAGATAGCCCCGATACTGATGAATAGACAGCAAAAGCCCTTACCGACGTTGCCATCGGTAAGGGCTTTCTAATATGGTTGTCCTCACTTATAAGCCGCAAAAGAACATTCTTTACCCGCAATCCACTGGGGATACAGAATGATACGGCCTATGGGGAGCGTTATCAAATCGTTATCAAAAGAGAGATATAAAACCGCAAAATCGTTGTGCCGCAACGGGTTCGGAGTTTCAAAAACTCACTCCCACTCGATCGTCCCCACCGGCTTCGGCGTCAAATCATACAGCACCCGGCACACCCCGGGCACCTCCGCCAGTATCCGGCTGGTGGCCTTCTCCAGCACCGCCCAGGGGATCTCCGGCACGGTGGCGGTCATGGCGTCCACGGTGTTAACGGCACGGATAATCACAGGCCAATCAAAGGCCCGCTTGCCGTCCCGAACGCCGGTGGAACGGAAATCCGGCACCACGGTAAAGAACTGCCAGATCTTCAGCCCCGCCGCCGTGATCTCCTCCCGGAGGATCGCGTCGGACTCCCGCAGCGCGGCCAGCCGGTCCCGGGTGATGGCGCCCAGGCAGCGCACGCCCAGCCCCGGACCGGGGAAGGGCTGACGCTCCACCATGCCCTCCGGCAGGCCCAGCGCGCGGCCGACGACGCGGACCTCGTCCTTGAACAGCAGCTTCACCGGCTCCACCAGCTCAAATTCCATATCCTCCGGCAGGCCGCCCACGTTGTGGTGGGCCTTTACCCCATCGCTCTCCAGGATATCCGGGTAGATTGTCCCCTGGGCCAGGAAGGAGATGCCCTCCAGCTTCCGGGCCTCCTCGTCAAACACCTTGATGAACTCGCCGCCGATGATCTTCCGCTTCCGCTCGGGCTCGTCCACCCCAGCCAGCAGGTCCAGGAACCGGTCCGTGGCGTCCACATAGATGAGGTTCGCATCCATCTGATTCCGGAACACCTCGATCACCTGCTCGCTCTCACCCTTGCGCATAAGGCCGTGGTTCACGTGGACGCAGACCAGCTGTTTGCCGATGGCCTTGATGAGCAGCGCCGCCACCACCGAGGAGTCCACGCCGCCGGAGAGGGCCAGCAGTACCTTCTTGTCCCCCACCTGGGCGCGGACGGCCGCTACCTGGTCCGCAATAAAGGCCTCCGCCAGAGCGGGGGTATCGATCCGCTTCATGTCCGCAGGACGCATGTTGTTGTCCATAATGATCCTCCTACCTTTTTGTTGTTTTTATCGTTGTGATTGACTGGAACTGCTGTGTACCTGGATAAATAATTGCTAAGTATAGCACAGCCCGTTTGGATTATCAAGTTCTTTTTACGCGCAGAATGTACAAATTTTTGCTGAATATAACTTGCTATATCCGCTTTTTTTTCAAAACTCCCTTTTCGGAAAAGTGTTCCTTGCGCCACCCAATCATTCTCCAAAGCCATATTTACTTTCACCTTCCCTTATATTCTCTTGCGAAACCAAAACGATAATTTTTGATAGCCCAGATGTTCATAAAACGCGTGAGCACCTGTCCGTTGGAAACCTGATGCAAGTCCAATAAGCGAGATGTTTCTCTCACCTGCCAGCTTCTCAACACGTTCCATCAGCATTTTTCCTATACCGCAGTGCTGAAATTCAGGCAAAACGGCAAGTCCGTTCACTTTAATGTATCCGTTTGGCGGATCGATCGCTAAAGTTTCAACGGTGGTAACGAGACCCACAACATTGTCGTTCACATCGGCAACAAATGTGCAGTAGCGGCTATCGCCTTTCATCTTCTCACAAGTTTTGGCAACCGTTTCATCAGTTACCGAAGAAAAGCCAAGCACATCATGCCAGATCGCTGCTACGGATATGTAATCCTTACTTTCAATTTCTCTAATAACAACGTCCATGCAGATCATTGCCTCCCTCTGAAAATTCCAGTTTATATATGCCTGATTAAAAAATATTTACCGGCTATCCTCAATGTCTGTTTATAGGCTCGTTTTCAGTGGATACACAATTCCGAAAAGGGAGTCTCAAAAAGGCCTCCGGGGCTTAAAACCCCGGAGGCCGGTCTATTTGTTTTTCAGGAAGCTTACTCCGCCTTATACAGGTCGATCAGCTTCATGAGGTGGGTATAACGCTCCTTGGCGGCCTCCTCGTTCCGGGCGAACAGCACCTCGGCGCGCTCGGGGAACTCGCGGGTCAGCCGGGCGTAGCGGGCCTCGTTCATCAGGAACTCCTGATAACCACCGGCGGGAGCCTTGCTGTCCAGGGTGAAGGGGTTCTTGCCCTCGGCGGCCAGAGCGGGATTGAAGCGGAACAGGTTCCAGTAGCCGCAATCCACGGCCTTCTTCATTTCCTTCTGGCAGTTCATCATGCCGCCCTTGATGGAGTGCATCTCACAGGGGGCGTAGCCGATGATGAGGGACGGGCCGTGATAGGCCTCGGCCTCGGCAATGGCCTTCAGGGTCTGAGCGGTGTTGGCGCCCATGGCCACCTGGGCCACGTACACGTAGCCGTACTGCATGGCGATCTCGCTGAGACTCTTCTTCTTCATCTCCTTACCGGCAGCGGCGAACTGCGCCACCTGGCCGATGTTGGAGGCCTTGGAGGCCTGACCGCCGGTGTTGGAGTACACCTCGGTATCGAAGACAAAGATGTTGACATCCTCGCCGGAGGCCAGGACGTGGTCCAGTCCGCCGTAGCCAATGTCGTAGGCCCAGCCGTCGCCGCCGAAGATCCACACGGACTTCTTGTTCAGGTACTCCTTCTTGGCCAGGATCTTCTCCGCCAGGACGCAGGCGTCGCAGTCGCAGTACTTCTCGCCCTTGGCCTTCAGCTCCTTCACGTGAGCCAGCATGGCGTCGCGCCTGTCGCCGAAGACCTCCGCGCCCTTGGGGCTGGTGATGAACGCCTCGTTCTCATCCAGAGTCATCAGGCTCTCCTCCAGCAGGGCAACGTACTCCTTGGCGGCAGCCTGGTTGGCCTCGCCGTCTTCCATGGTATCCAGCCACTTCTGAGCGGCGTCCTTCAGGGGCTGATAGGCCCACTCAACAGCGATGAGCTGCTTGGTCTCCTCAGCCAGGGCGTTGCGGATGGCCTTCTGACCGATATACATGCCCAGGCCGTGCTCGGCGTTGTCCTCAAACAGGGAGTTGCACCACGCGGGGCCCTTGCCCTCCTTGTTGGTGCAGTAGGGGCTGGTGGCAGCGGGGCCGCCCCAGATGGAGGAACAGCCGGTGGCGTTGGAGATATACATCCGGTCGCCGAACAGCTGGGTGACGAGACGGGCATAGCTGGTCTCGGCGCAGCCGGCGCAGGAGCCGGAGAACTCCAGGTAGGGCTGCTTGAACTGGCTGCCCTTGACGGTGTTGTCCTGCATATCGGCCTTGGGAGCGGTCTTCACCAGGTAATCCCAGACCTGGGCCTGCTCGGCCTGGCTCTCCTGGGGCACCATCTTGATGGCACGCTTCTCGGGATCCTTGGCGCCCGCAAGGCAGGCCTCCACGCACACGCCGCAGCCCATGCAGTCCAGGGGGCTCACGCCGATGGCGTAGGTGTAAACGCCCTTGCCCTTACCGGCCTTGATGGCAGCGGTCTTGAGGCCCTCGGGAGCGTTCTTGACCTCGTCCTCGGTGAGGGCGAAGGTACGGATGGTAGCATGGGGGCAGACATAGGCGCAGGTGTTGCACTGGATGCACTTGTCGGGATCCCACATGGGGACGCTGACGGCTACGCCGCGCTTCTCATAGGCGGCCGCGCCCAGCTCGAACTGGCCGTCCACATGGGGCACGAACACGCTGACGGGCAGGCTGTCGCCGTCCATTCTGCCAACGGGCTCCAGAATATCCTTCACCATGGTGACCAGCTCGGCCTTGCCCTCCAGGTTGTGACCGGCCTTCTCGTCGGCGGCGTTGGCCCAGCCGGCGGGCACGTCGATCTTAACGAAGGCGGTGGCACCGGCGTCGATGGCCTCGTGGTTCATCTTCACCACGTCCTCGCCCTTCTTGGAGTAGGACTTGGTGGCGGCGTCCTTCATATACTGGATGGCCTGCTCCTGGGGCATGACCTTGGCCAGGGTGAAGAAGGCGGACTGGAGGATGGTATTGGTACGCTTGCCCATGCCGATCTTGGCGGCCAGGTCGATGGCGTTGATGGTATACAGCTGGATGTTGTTCTTGGCGATATAGCGCTTGGCCTCAGCGTTGAGGTGGTGGCACAGCTCGTCAAAATCCCACTGGCAGTTAATCATGAACACGCCGCCGGGCTTGACGTCGTTGACCATCTTAAAGCCCTTGGTGACGTAGGAGGGGTTGTGGCAGGCCACGAAGTCGGCTTTATTGATATAGTAGGGGGACCGGATGGGCTTGTCGCCGAAGCGCAGGTGGCTGATGGTCACGCCGCCGGTCTTCTTGGAGTCGTACTGGAAGTACGCCTGGATATACTTGTCGGTGTGGTCGCCGATGATCTTGATGGAGTTCTTGTTGGCGCCCACGGTGCCGTCGCCGCCCAGGCCCCA
>ERZ808054.834-NODE-834-length-22744-cov-4.396479_pt1 | contig 22744 bp, 23 predicted proteins | sample MGYA00380201_ERZ808054 | MGnify/ENA primary metagenome ERZ808054 (study PRJEB31490, sample SAMN06133419) | mouse gut metagenome | isolation source: Z5_2 | host: mice | place: China: Chengdu | collected 2015-05 ...
AAATGTACGACAGCATATCAGAAAGATTCCTGCACGCCCATTGCACATTCTCCTTTTCATCATTATCAGCCATGATACTTATGACTGTCAAAGTATTATAAAGAAAATGCGGGTTCATTTGCGCCTGAAGAGCCAACATTTTAGAATGCATCTCCATATTTCTTGATACAACAATTTCTTCTAAAGACTCATGCAGACGAATCACCATTTTATTAAATACCCGATTTAACTGCTCCAGTTCATCAACATCTGCCCCCATCTGTACCTTGTACTCTGCGCTCAAATCTTTCAATGTCAGTCCCTTCACCGAATCATATAACTTATGAATTGGCTCCGTATATGCACTGGATGCACGATTTGAAAAAATAGCAATTCCAAACACCATCAATACACCTAAAAACAAAATCTGCAGTACTACTTGCAAAATAGGAGCCATAAGAATGTTGTCTGGCACCACTAAAAGCACCTGCCAGCCGGATGCTGTACATTCACTAAAAAAAATGTATTCTCTTTCTCCAGTCACTTTATTTTTATTATATATATTTCTGCCAGCCAGATTTTCCCCATTTCTTAATAATGATCCATATACCGCCGTTATCTCAGCTTCTTGCATAATTGGATAAACCAGCTGTCCATCCTTATCAAAAATGATGACTTTCTGCTCATTCTCAGAACTGTTGTCCAAATATATTGTAGATTCTATCCGCTCTTCCAGCTCATCATAAGATAATTGTAACTCTACGGCTCCTTCCATCACTCCTCCAATACGAGCACCAAAACCACGGCTTAGAGAAATAACCTTTTTGCTCTGATTATTATGCACACTTTCCATCATTGGCAGGATTACCAGCTTTCCATCCTTTTCTACTGCTTTGGTCAACCATGTCATCCTTTTTAATGTCTTTTCATCAAGACTTCTGTAATTATACTCTTGTCCAAACGCAAAACGGTTTCCTGACAAATCAACCAAATTCATATGGTAAAATTCCAGCTTGGTACCAATAATCCCATAAAGTGTGGCATTTAACTGATTATTCAACCGATATGTCTCCGCAGCATCATCACTATTTGCCAATTCTTCAAAAAAAAGCTGACGGACATCTGACGAGAATACAATCCGTTCTGACAACCTTGAAAGCTGAACAAGAGCATCGTTAACTCGTTCTGCCACATTTCCTGAAAGCCGGGTCATAGAATCTGTTATCTGACTTTTCATAATTCGATAATTTTGTGTTAAATTTACTGCTATAAAGAGCATCACGACTACTAAAAGTGCCAAAGCATAAGTTTCAAACATCTTTTGCTTTATTGTTTTTTTCCTTCTCATCCTATTCCCCCTCTTTTTTAGTATGAGCTTTTTCTTCCACAAGGTCAATGATAACTGTTTTGCAATCTGCAATGACCTGGCTTGTTACATTTGTTTATTACCTCATTTTATGATATACTCTTTGAAGATCCATCAGTAAGGAGGCACTCGATATGACAGATACCTTTCGCATATTTTTAGCAGAAGACGAACCTCGTATTCTTCAATTCCTGGAAAAGAAAATCCGTCTTTTAGATCCACGTTTTGAAATTTCAGGTACCGCCAGAAACGGTATGGATGCATTAACGCTGATAGAAGAATTGCATCCCCAGGTACTCTTTTCAGATGTGCAAATGCCAATCATGAATGGGTTAGAACTTATTTCCAAAGCCAGAGCATCCTTCCCTTCCATCAAAATTGTGATTATAAGCGGCTACCGGGATTTTGATTATGTTCGTGAAGCCATGCGTTATGAAGTAATGGATTACCTTCTCAAACCAATATTGGATCAGGATCTGCTTAAGGTTCTCCATAAACTTGCTGATGAATTAAAAGAAGCTGCCAAAGTTCAAGAGGCAGATGCCATTGCCGCTGCTATAACCAACAGACTGGATCTCTCATCCTATCCTGCCCTGCCACATAATCAGGCTTACTGCATGGTTTTAATATCTATTGGACATTTGATGAACAATTCCTCACAAATTTCTCATGCCAAAATTTTTTTGAGCATCTGGAAAAAAATAGATTTTGATAAAATACTAAACAAATATAATATACATACTGGAAACTATTGGATCTGTGACGGCTGGCACATTAACCACAAATTTCTGATATGTAAAGAGGAATGCTTTGCCCAAATCACATCTATAGCCACCGAATTGCTACAACAGATACAAAACTATTCTAACGGATATGCTGTTAATTTATGTATCCTGCCCGATGCTCTCTCATTGCATCAACTACATCAAGGGGTCCTTACACTTCAGGAATCTGTACAGCAAACCCTTATTCCTGGTCAGAGCCGGATTCTGCCCATCCGGAATGAAAGCTCAGATACTGCCTATCCTTTAGCCTTATCGGAAAACCAGCGGCATCTTTTAAAAAGTCTTATTTCTTCCGGGCAGATAGAAGAAACAAAAAAGCAGCTGGATAAATTATTGTCTACTTGGATCAGTCACCAATATCCGCAAATCTCTATTGAGAATGGTCTGCGGCAATTATTCCGCCTTCTTGCGGCAACTGCATCTATTACAGACGAAAATGAACTATATCTGGTGGAATACAATATACTTGCTTTTCTTTCCACTTGTAGAACACCTGAAGAATTGTTCCCTGAAATCCAGGAAGCAATCTCACACCTTCTTACTCGTCAGGCAATTGAAAAAGATTATGCGCTGAAAACTGTTAATGACATGGAGCAATATATGCGTCTCCATTACACAGAAGATATTTCATTGGAATCTATCGCTTCTCTGCTTGGTTTCCATACAGTGTATCTCAACCGCATTTTTAAGAAGGAAAAGCAAATCACTCCTATTCAATTTCTGATCAATCTGCGAATTGAAAAGGCCAAGGAACTGATTGCTCAGAACCCGGCCCTTGATTTTACCACTATAGGTGAAAGTGTCGGCTATCATGACCCTCACTATTTTAGCCGTGCATTTAAAAAAGTCACCGGGCTCTCTCCCTCTGAATACAGAAATCTTTTTGTTTCTTAGGGAAACAACGCCACACTATCAAGAATACTACTGCAAGCGATACCCAGGGTATAAACATGGCAAAATAAAAAGAAACTGAATTAGCAATCTTTCCTACCAGCCAGCCACAAAACATACTACCTACTGATGTAAAAATTCCCACCACGCTGGATACTTTTGCAGATGCGTCGGGAAACCATGCGCAGGAAATTGCAAAGGTAAGCGGATAAACAGCTCCTGTACATATGCCAAGTGCCATAACAGACAGCACCCACACCCAGGGCACTTGGAACAACATCCCTAATGTCATGGCGGCTACGCCTCCCAAACTCCCTGCAAGAATAAATTCCCGTGGTGCTATTTTCTGCGAAACAGACGCACTAATTGTCCTGCTGATCACCATGCCGATCCAATACAAAGTCATGCAGATTGATGTAAACTCTTCCGTATAGATTTGTGCATTTTCTGTCTGTAAATATGTCTGAAACCATGTACTAAAAGTATTTTGGTGCCCTCCCATATAAAGAAAACTCATAATGCAAAGTGCAATCATACCTTTATAGTGAAATAAGTTCCTCCAACTTTGGAATGATGCAGCTTCCTGTTTCTCTTTTAAGGTATTTCTTCCAATTGACAAAGCTGGTTCTTTTAAATTTTTCATAACCACAAAATACGAAATTCCTATTGCCATAACAATACCTGCTAAAAACAGATAAGAATACTTCCACCTAAAACCGCTTTGAGACAAGAGCATTGGATACAACGGTCCCACCAGAGAACCTACACCATAAAACATATGCACCAGATTAATGTACTTTGCTCTGCCATCTCCGTATAAGTCTGAGACATAAGCTGTCACAATTAAATTCAATATACTGCTGCATACTCCCAGCAGCACCAGAAAACACAATAACAGAAAAAATGGAGGCTCAAGTCCTATCAATGTCAGGGTTACGCTCATCCCAAGAAACACTATCCCCATCAAAATACTCTTTCGATACCGATCACCCAGCATTCCAGTAATTACCATCGCAATCAAATTACCCGAACTGGTAAACACCGAAAATAATCCTGCCTGTGCCAATGTTAACTTATAGTCACCTATAATCTTTGGCAGCACCGTACTGAACATAGTTCCTGACACTGCAAATCCTATCATAAATATATATGCATACAATGTAAATACAACTCTTCTCTTCTGTTCCATAAACGTATCCGCCCTTATCTCTTTTCCTATGCTTGTCTTATAAATTTTTTCAAATATTCCTGCACCTCCACAACCTGACCTGTTTTAACACTCTCTATAGCTGCAAAAACCATTGCACAGCATTGAAGGTTTTCTTCAACCCAGGTTACCGGAGGCACGCCTCCATCCAGCCAATCTACAAATTGACGTATGATCAACGCATGATCCCAATAACGGTTTTCCATCAAAGGTATCGCCGCCTCCCGAGGATAGGGATATCCCATATCACTTTTCACTGTTACTTTCCTATGGTCAGCCACAATCGTCGCATTTGTGCATTCTACCCTCAGATACTCATCACTCCAGCCATCCATGGCAGAACCATTGGCAAAGGATTCTTCTAAAACTGCTCTGGATCCATTCTCCATTTCCATAATCATCAGCCCGCTGGGAGAAGCGGAAATATCCGGTTGGCTGATCCAGCAATCAGCGTAGACTTTTCTTACATTACATCCGCAAATTCCTCTTATTGTATCCATATTATGAATGAGTGCACTTGATATCATCGTTTCGGCATCCGACTCTTCATGGGCATTCAGATTTCTTTTCATCGTAAGTCTGCTGACTACATAATTTGCCTGTCCATAGCTACCCGACTTTACCATATTTTCTACAGTCTGTTTCTCTACTTCAAATCGATGGCTCATGGTTACTGCCAGCTTCCGTCCTGCCTCTTTCGCCTTATTATAAATTCGCACGCATGATTCCATATTATGTCCCAACGGTTTTTCGCACAAGACATCCAACCCTGCATCAAATGCCTCATTAATAATTGTTTCATGTAAATGCATCGGCACCACCACATTTACAAAGTCAGCCTCATTTTCCTCTATTGCTGCCTTCAAATCAATATAACATTTTTCAGGCGGCAATCCTACGTATCTCTGCGCATTTTTTAATGCTTCTGGATTCACGTCCACTGCAGCGACTACTTCTGCAAACGAAGAAACTCTTGGCATAATAATTTCTAACCAATACGCTCCAAATCCCCCACATCCAACTTGAATCATTCTTTTTTTTCTGCTCATCTCTACCTCATTTCTGCGCGGTCTTTATACGACAGCCCTATGAACACCGCGCTGACACAGACCTGTTTTTTACTGTTTTTCTAAATAATCCTCTATATCAGGACTACTGAGAGTACTTTTAGTGTAGGCATTTCCCTTATTCAAGTAAATGCAAAAAAGAATACAATTAATGTGGATAAAAAAAGCAGCCAGCCATTGTACATGCACAAAAATAGCGGTATACTCATAAACTAACTATAAAACATACAGGGAATCACATATTGAAAAAGAAATCTCGCTACCTCTGGCGCAATGCCTTTCCTACTCAGGAAGAATATGAAAAGGAAAAATCCCGCTTTTCCCAGATGGGCTTTCGCATTGTCACTTTCATACAGGGAGAAACTGGCCTTAACCCTCACGAAGGACTGAAAGCCCTGCTCAAAAATCACATATCTGACACAGAATGTAAATAAGGAAGGAAAGGATATGATATCATGACTGCAGGTTACGTCCGATTATCCAGGGATGACGACAAACGAAATTACTCTTCCATCGAAAACCAGAAGCTGATCATCCTGCAATATGCCGAGGAGCACAACCTTGTGATCGACCGCTGGTATGAGGATGATGGGATTTCCGGTTATCTTTTTGACCGTCCAGACTTCAACCGGCTTATCAGGGATTTAGACAACGATATTGAAACGGTTCTTGTAAAAGACTTTTCCCGCTTGGGGCGGCACAACGCCAAAATCCTGCTGCTTCTGGAGCATTTCAGGGAACAGGACAGACGCTTGATCGCTATTGACGATCATTATGATTCCGAAAACTCAGAGGATGATCTGATCGGGATCACCACCTGGTTTAATGAGCGTTATGTAAAAGACACCAGCAGAAAAATCCGATATGCAATTGATGCAAAACAAAAGGATGGCTCTCTCATCACCAGACCGCCCTTCGGATACCGGAGAAACTGTCAGGATAAGGAAAAACTGGAAATTATACCGGAAGAAGCAGAATACATCAGACTGATTTTTGATCTGTATCTGCATGGTCTGGGATACCGAAAAATTTCCGAATATCTTACAGAAAATAAGATTCCCACTCCATCCATGGTACAGCGCAAACACAATCTGCAGGAAGGTACAAATCCCCACTGCCCTGTTGCCCTTAAATGGTCTGACGGGATGGTCAGGGATATTTTAAGCAATGATTTTTATATGGGTACACTCCGTCTGCGGAAACGCGCCCGAAAATGTGTCCACGGCAAAGACATGCGGGTTCCGAAAGAAGAACAGTACATCTTTACAGGCCACCATCCGCCTGTTATTGACTCTATGACTTTTTCTCTGGTGCAGGAGCTGAAAGAAAAACGTCTGAAATCCGGGTACAAGGGCAATCATGGGCAACCTCCTGATTCTAAATATCCTGCCCTGTTTGGGAGCTGTCTGTACTGCAAGGACTGCGGAAGCAAAATGACACCAATCAGACGCAGATCCTCTTCTGGTGAAAACAGATACTATATCTGCAGCACTTATAACTCCAAAGGCAAGCGCTATTGTTCCAAATCCCATTTGATCAGAGAGCAGGAGCTCACAAATGATTTGATCTACTATCTTCAAGTGTGCCAAAACACCCTTTACCATGAACTTTCTTCTTATAATAGGAAAGAATTTGAATCAGACATAAAGCCAACTACAGAAAAAGCAGCTTCCCTCCAAAATGAAATTGTGACAGCCAAAAAGAAACTCCAAACGCTGCTGGTTCAAAAGATCAATGACATCTCCGCCAGCCCGGACAGGGAAAATCTGATCAAGGAAAGCTATGATTCCATCCAGCAGGAGCTGACTGCGCACATTTATGCCCTCGAAAACCACCTAAGCAGACTGGAAAATCCTGAACTGAAAGCTGACCCAAAGACCTTGAAAAACCAACAGTATCCAACTGCCCTTGACATACTGGGTCATGTCATCCAGACAGAAAACCTAAACCGCAAAGATATAGAGCTTCTGGTGGAAAGTATTTTTGTTGATGAAAATGGTTTTCCTGAAATAACATTGAGATATGGATTTACATAATCCTGTGGCAGCCAGGCGGTATGCCTGAGATGGTATTTGAATTCATTTTGGAGAAAAACGGCATTGACCCTAAGGCGGATCTGACTATTGACCAGAGTATTGATTTCGGCTCCACAGCAGCGGCATTTTCAGGTGGACAGGGCGATTTTTCTGTAGAATTCGAGCCCCACGCCACCTCTCTGGAAGCCAAAGGTGACGGCTACGTAGTCGCTTCCTTAGGAGAAGATTCCGGCTATGTTCCTTACACTGCTTTTAGCGCAAAGAAAAGCTATATCGAGAAAAACCCTGCACTGATCCAATCCTTCACCAATGCACTGCAAAAGGGAATGGACTACGTAGCCTCCCATACCCCGGAAGAAATCGCAAAGGTGATCCAGCCTCAATTTGAAGAAACAGAGCTTGATACCCTTACCACCATTATCACACGCTATTATGAGCAGGATACATGGAAAAATAACCTGATCTTTGAAGAGGACGCTTTCACGCTCCTCCAAAATATCTTAGAGCAGGCCGGCGAACTGCCGGAAAGAGTACCTTATGAGGATCTGGTGACTACAGAATTTGCCCAGAAAGCCGCACCAGCTAAATAACCAGACAACGTATCAAATGCATTATTTTACCCCGGATCGACAAAATCCGGGGTATCCTTTTAGCTTTTCCCATTACCAGCTGAAATAAATATCCTGCGAATGAATCAGCGCCCAATTCATCATCGCCATAAATATGGAAAAGAATACAAGTACCGCCGTCATCACAATAGCCGGCACATCATAAACGGTCCTGCTCTGCTCTACTATCTTTCCCTCTTCGTCCAGAACCTCCACATTTTTCTGCCTGCTCCCCAAAAGCACTTCAATCCCCAGCCCGATCAACACAATCGGCCAAAATCTGAATACAACCGCATAATTTACATCGGGAATAAATAGCTGGAGCAAAAATATAACTCCTGTTATTATCAACACTGTCCCAAAGGTCACAGAGCCCACTCTGCGTATCCTGATTGTCTGTTTTCCCATCTGTCCGCAACTCCTCTCCAAAATGCTTGCCCTTACTGGTCCTGATTCTTCTCCTGATCCTGGTCCGAATGCTCATCCGGCAGGGATGCCCCTTTGCCGCTGATCATCTTAATGCCCACATAAATGATGGCTATCCCGACCACAAAGCTTGGAATATAATTTCCTATTCTCCACATCATTCTGGGGATAAACATATACATCTCAGGAAGAACGTCTCTAAGCAAATCTTCAACAGAATTCCAAAGAAAACAAATACCAAGAAAAATCAGTATCCATGCCACCCATCTGTGGTTTTTTTTCACCATTGATTTCACTCCTGGAATTTCATCCATCTCAAACAGGTATTCGTCCTTCACCTGATCAAATTCCTCATCAGAAAGCCCTGCTAAGTGGTTTGCATGAAAAAAACCATAAAACCATACCACCACGCCAATCATTACAAGCGCTCCCTGATTCAGCCACGTTGCCAGCATGATCACCGCGAAAAATAAAAGCATCAGACTGACTCCCATTTTCATAAACCCCATGTACATTTCTGCTGCTCCTGGCAGACAAGAAAAACAAAATGTTAAAAATCTGTTCTTTTTTCTGGTTTTCATAATAAATCTCTCCTTCTCCATTACTGATTAATTGTCAAATTGCGCCGTTTTCATAAAATTAAACCATGAATTAATTTTCCGATCAAACTTTCTCGTGCTTTCATTCAAAATATTATTCAGGCTTTCATTACTGCTATCCAGATACTCCTGCTCCATATCTTCCATTCTCTTTTGCCTGCGTGCCATATCTTCCATTTCACGCCCATTGCCTGCCCCCATCGGAATCAATATGAGCATGATCAGCGCTGCTGCCATACCTGCTATAATTTTAAAACGATACGCAAACATGGAAACCGGTTTTTGCCTGGCACTTTTGGGCTCTGGCTGTGCCTGTTCGGTTTGTTTTGGGAATGCCTTATTCAAAATTTCCTCTTTTAAATATTTTGGTGCATATAACTCCTGCTCTTCCAATTCTTCAATCAAGCGAGTCAATTCTTCATCCGAAAGATATTCTCTCATACCGGTTCCTCCTTTCTGTACCGCTTTCGCAGCATTTCTCTTGCCCTGTAGATCTGCGTCTGTACAGTCTTCACATTTTGTCCCATCCTCAAGGCAATCTCCCCAGGATTTTGTTCGTGAATATAATACGCTTTTGCCACCTCATTGTAGGGAGGCTTTAATTCTCTGCAATACTTCTCAAGCTGCTCTTTGATTGCATCCTCCATACAAATCTCTTCCGGCGAACCGCCCGTTTCCACTGCTGTCTCAAAAAAACTGTCCTCAGTAGGTACATTCCTCCGGCTGGCACTTCGCAGGTAATCAATGCTTTTATTGGCAGCAATCCTGCAGATCCACGCTTTTTCATTAGCGCCGTCAAAAGTCTCATATTTTTGGAATGCAGCTAAAAATGTTTCCTGCGTAAGATCCTCTGCCGCAAAGTAATCACCGGTGGTTTTATAGCAGATGGAAAAAACAAGCTTCTCATAACTGTCAATTAATTCCTCCAGTCTGCTTTCCGTGCAGACTGATGTCTTTTCTACAACACTTATTTTTCCCACCTCGCTTTCCGTTGTTTGCTCTTCACTTATTATAACGGACCCGCTTCTCAATTTTCTTCAATAAAAATAAAGTTTTTTATTTTTTTTATCAATATAAACCTCTCTATGCAATTCTGTGCCTGAAAAAAGGAATTGCCAAACAGCAATTCCTCTACTCTCAGCCTTTTCCCTCCGGCTTTCCTGTCTTTTCCTCCTTCGCAACCACCGTCCCGAAACTGTCCACCATTTTTTCGATCAGCAGCTTCTTCACATATACATCATAGCTGAGCATGCATATAAAAGAAAACATCTGCAAGACCTCCTGATCTTCCTTGGGGGCATCCTGAAAGGTTCCCTGCGAGGCAGAAAACTTTTTCACGATATCCTCCTGAAGGCTGGAAATCTCATCCTTCTCCAATCCAAACACTTCTTCGTAGATCATTCCAAGGTCAAGCTCCCCGCTGGTATTAAAATACCTTTCGGTAAGAGGCTTTAACAATGTCTGGATATCATTGATGGAAAGGATTCCTTTATAATAGTAAATAAAAATCAGCAAGATCATATGCTCTTTACTGTACTTTTTCTTCACCGGCGGCGGAAGAAGGTTGTTCTTGGCATAATTATTGATCATAGTCTTGGTCAGAATCTTGCCTTCCTCCGGATACCGTACAGTACTTTTCAGCTTGCTGTCCATAAAGGTAGTAACCTGATCCATATATAAATCGATATTTGGAATATCCTCAAGCTCGATATGCCTGATTCTTCCCAGACTGGCCAATATACTGTTCAGTAAGTCATCTCTGTCAATTGTCATATAACTTTCCGCTCCTTATCAGACCACATGGAATGCCATGCGGTCATCCTTTCTCACATTACTACTATTATATAGTATTTAAAACTACATGACAAGCACCGTTTAAAACGTCTTTACTTTAAAACTTTAGTATGATAAAATTTATTGCAGAAAGATATTTACTGAGAGGTATTTCCATAATGAACAAAAAAATACAGACAGCAGCCGTAGACCATCTTTTTGAAGCAATCCTGTGTCTCCAAAATAAAGAAGAATGCTATAGTTTCTTTGACGATTTATGCACAGTCAACGAGCTTCTCTCGCTTTCCCAGCGCTATGAAGTTGCATCTATGCTGAAAAACCACAAGACTTATCTGGAAATCGCTGAAAAGACAGGCGCTTCCACTGCTACTATCAGCAGAGTAAATCGTTCTTTGAACTATGGGAATGAAGGTTACGATTTGATTTTTGAGCGTTTAAAGAACCAGCGAAAACAGGGAGAATAGGTACCTTCTCCCTGTTTTGTTTGATGTGATCTTCTATCCGTTGATATCAATAACCTGCATCGGATCAATATATACATCATCCTTCATGATCTGGTAACCAAGCTTCTGGTTATCTTCTTCTATGGAAAACAAAATATAGCCCTTTCCTAACTCTTCTCCATTCCTTACCAGTGCCGTTCCACTATTCCGGTATATTGACTGGTATCCGTTCCCATGGTCAATAATAATCTTTGTGCCATACTCCTCATCCGCATCTACACTGATCACGGTTCCTGTTCCGCTGGTGATCACGTTGACTCCCTGCGCTGCCGAAAAAATGAGCATTGGCTCTTCCCCCTCCGCCTCTTCCATGGCTGACGAACCGCTGAGCGGAAATCCCTTCGGCAGGGCATTCTCCACAGTTTCCTGTGAAATTGCATCTTCTGTAGCCGCCTTCTTGCTCACCGTTTCGCTAAGGACAGCCACTTTGCTTGTCAAGGTATTATTTTCCACTGACAAAGCTTCATTCTCATCGGTAAGGTTGTTGATCGTGACAATCTGCTCCACAATCTCTTTTCTGACGTCCTTGATAACAATCCCGTCATAAACAAATTTGCAGACTACAGCTACTACCGCCAAAAACAGTACTGCCATCATCATTTCTATCAGTGTTGAACTGATTACATGCTGCTTTATGGTCCCATCTTTATGCTCCGTCACCAAAAGCAGTGCAAACTTTCTCCTTTTTGACTGCTGTTCCATATTGATCCTCCATCCAATTTTTAGAAAATCGGTCAATTTTATATATTCTATCACAATTAGCAAAATAGAACAACTTTGAAAATTTAATGATAATTCAATTATAATTTTCTTTACTTTTAGAAACGACTATGCTATTCTGTAAATGTTACAGCATTTGTATCATGACATAACACATATTTTTGGAGGTATCTAAAATGAACAAAGGTACAGTAAAGTGGTTTAACAACCAAAAAGGTTACGGATTCATTTCTGACGAGTCCGGAAATGATGTATTCGTACATTACTCAGGACTGAACATGGAAGGATTCAAATCTCTTGAAGAAGGCGCTGCTGTTGAGTTCGAAGTAATCAATGGCGAAAAAGGACCTCAGGCAGTAAACGTAACCAAGTTATAATTCAGGTGACTGGTTATAACTAATTAATCCATAACACGATGTGCTTCTTCTTATTTATATATAATTTGTTTTATATATGGTTTAGAATATGCAATATTGTTTTATCAGATTAAGGAAATGACCTATCTCTTATGAGAACATCTCAAAGAGACAGGTCATTTTTATTACAAAATTCAAGCACCTCCTCAAATTTCATGCTGCCCCCAAACAAGTCCAGCGCACTTCCGATCGTCACATCAACCTTATCCTGTCCAAGCTCTTTTAACTTTTCCAAATCCTGAAAATTATGCACGCCGCCCGCATAGGTAGCAGGAATCGCAGCCACGCAGCCTAACAAGGATACCAGTTCCTCTTCTATGCCGCCCGCTTTCCCTTCCACATCTACCGCATGGACCAAAAACTCATCACAATACGCCTCCAGCTCCTTAAGTGTGTCTCCGTCCAGACGCACACTTGTATATTTCTGCCATCTGTCAGTAACAATATAATAGTCCTTCTCTCTTTTCCGGCAGCTCAGGTCAAGAACCAGATGCTCCTTCCCCACTGCCCGCTGTATTTCCTTAAGTTTGCCAGCCTGAAATTTTCCATCCTGAAACACATAAGAAGTGACGATCACATGAGACGCACCGGCTTTTAAAAACTCCTCTGCATTACCGGGATTGATTCCTCCGCCCACCTGAAGCCCGCCAGGATATGCCAATAAGGCACAAAGCGCCTGCTGCTTCGTCCTTCCATAATAGCAGCTTTCAGCCGGGTTCAGCAGGATAATATGACCGCCTTTTAATCCCTTTTGCCTATAAAGCTCTGCAAAAAAAACTGCATCCTGGCCGGACACAAAATTCTCTAAAGCCTGGTTTCCCTGATCCTTCAGGCTTCCGCCTACAATCTGCTTCACTTCTCCGTTATGGATATCAATGCAAGGCCTGAATTTCATACCTCATATCCTTTCCAAATATATTTTTTAACAAAATTTTTCATAATAATCCTCCATGCTGCCAACACCTGCAAATTTGGACGTCAGCATTTTCACAGTATGACCGCCGAGTATATTTTCATTTTTTTTGCACATAATAGCAAAAGAACTGATATCATGCGGTTCTTTTATATAAGGAGGTCATTATGAAAGAAATGAGAAAACTTATTTCGGTATCTCTTGTCCTTGCAATGCTTTGCATGTTTACTGCCTGTGGAACTGACAAAAAAAATAATGCAAACGACATGGCAGGGGCAGGAACTGCCAACAACACAACAACAGAAAACGGTACTGCCGGAAACAATACTACCACCGGCGGAACCACTACAAATGAGGGCACGAACAATGGTGCTGCTGACAATAACGGCACCGGAACCGACGCGAATCTCGGAAATGACAATAACAACCTCAATGACGCTACAGCCGGAACAGGAAATAGCGGCACCGCCAATAATGACGGTTCTATCTTAGAGGATGCCGGTGATGCAGTCGGAAATGTAGTTGACGACATTGCAGACGGTGTTTCTGACCTGACCGATGATGTAGTCGGCAACGGAACAAACAACGATACCGCTTCTAACAACGGTACCAACACCACAGGAACTAATACAACCGGAACAAATACAAAGACCGGCAAATAACGTTTCTGCTTACGAGGGCAAGGAGGCACAGGAATTACCTGTTGGAATTTCCTGCCCTCCTTGTTCTGTATAAAAATTCTTATTTTTCTATGATCGTACCATCCCGATATGCCTGTAAAAGCTGTTCAAGCTGTTTAATACTTTCCCTCAGCTCACGCCCTACATCTGTGTCCGATACCCGGATTCTGGCTGGCGCCATCTCCACCACCGTAGAATCCGAAAAAATATCCGATTCGCGCAAAATTGCCGCTTCCATAGATTCAAAAGGCTCATGGGCAACCAGACGCATGCCATGGGAGCTGTCTACCAGGGTGTAGCCTGCAATTCCCGTTTTGCTCTGATATGCCTTGGAAAAACCGCCGTCAATGATCAGAAGCTTGCCCTCGCACTTGATCGGCGTTTCTCCCTTTTTCAGCTCCACCGGAACGTGTCCGTTGATGATATGGGATTTTCTGGTATCCAGCCCAAATTCTTCCAGAATTTTGTTTAGGATCTCTTCCTGATCCAGCATAGAATAATAGCAGTTTTTTGTTTCTGTGTGAGTCTCCTTGTCTTCGATAAAATACCGTTCAAAAGTAGCCATTTTATCCTTGCCAAATACCGGCGAATTGGGTCCAGCCCATATGTACCATATGTAATCCTGGGCTTTTCTCATCCCTGTCGGATCATTCTTAGCGTAGTATCCTTTTCTTGCCAGATTCTCCAAAACGTCATAAAGAGCCCTTCCCTTATATCGTTTTCCGTCTATATTTACCGACTTAAACTCGCCTTTTTCATCCAAAGGCACACAGCCATGGTAAAGCAGGTTGGAATTATGAACTTTATAAAGACTGCCATTGGAAAACAAAAATCTTACATGGCGCTGCAGTTTTTCACATTTCAAAAATGCCTGCCGGATCCTTGCCATCACCTGCTCTTCATCAGAAGTCAGGTTATAAGGGTCTGCCGGGTCAATGGTCGGAAATTCTGTATCCTTCATCGTATACTGCTTACCGCCGATGATAACCGTCTTATTCTCATAATTGATCTTGTCAAGGAGCAGCCTGTCATCCATCTCAAATTCCGGATGCTTTTTGATCACCTGCCCCTCCAGCTTCAACTGGATAATGGTAATTGCTTTATGGATCTTCATGTCAAGGCTCAGATCCTTCGTATTGTAATCCGTATTGTATTTGATCGCAAAAGCATCGCAATTTACATTCTGGTAAGCATCAAGTGCAAAGGTTGCCAGAGGAATCAGGTTGATTCCATAACCGTCCTCCAGAGTATCCAGATTTCCATATCTGGCTGCTACACGGAGCACCGTAGCAATGCACGCCAGATGACCGCAAGCCGCTCCCATCCAGACAATATCATGATTTCCCCACTGAATGTCTACTGAATGGTAATTCATCAGCGTGTCCATGATCACATGGGGACCCGGTCCCCTGTCGTAAATATCCCCTACAATGTGAAGATGATCGATCACCAGCCTCTGGATCAGATTACACATGGCCACAATAAATTCCTGCGCCCGGTCAATCCTGATGATGGTATGGATGATCTCGTTGTAATAGCCTTCCTTATCAGAGATGTCTGACTTTTCTGTGATCAGTTCTTCGATGATATAGCCAAAATCCTTGGGCAGGGCTTTGCGGACCTTGGAGCGGGTATACTTGGATGCAACCTTCTTGGTAATCTGCACCAGGCGGTGAAGCGTGATCTTATACCAGTCTTCAATGTTATCTTCTTCCTGCAGAACAATATCCAGCTTTTCCCGCGGGTAATAGACCAGCGTTGCCAGCGACTTTTTGTCCTTATTGCTCAAAGTGTTCCCAAATTGCTCATCAATCTGGCGCCGCACAGCGCCGGAACCATTTTTCAGCACATGGTTAAACTGCTCATATTCTCCGTGGATATCAGTGAGAAAATGCTCCGTTCCTTTAGGCAGGTTTAAAATCGCCTGCAGATTGATGATCTCCGTAGATGCTGCCGCAATATTGGGATACTGATGGGCAAGGCTCCTTATGTATTTCAGCTCCATTAATTCCAGTTCATTCATTTTTAAACCCTTCTCCCCATCAGCCGATCACATCGCTCATCTGATACATGCCTGCCGGTTTATCCTTCAAAAATTTGGCTGCCTGAACAGCTCCTTTTCCAAAAACCGCCTTCGAATAAGCAGAATGTGAAAAGGTGATCACTTCGTCTGTGCCTGCAAAGATCACATCATGATCGCCTACGATCGTACCGCCTCTGACTGATGAAAAACCAATCTCCTTTTGCGGACGTTTTTCCCTTCTCTGGCTTCTGTCAAACACATACTCATATTCCCCATTTAAGGCATCCTTCACGCTGTCTCCTAATGCCAGTGCGGTTCCGCTGGGCGCATCCACCTTCAGCTTATGATGCTTTTCAACAATCTCCACGTCAAAGCCTGCAGGAACAAGCGCAGCTGCCGCTTCCTTTAAAAGCTTCAACAGCATATTGATTCCCAGCGACATGTTGGCGGAGCGAAGGATTGCAGTTTCTTTGGATGCCTTCTCCGCCTTTTGAAGCTGCTCCGCCGTCAATCCGGTGGTGCAGAGCACGCAGGGAAGCTTCCTTTCCACACAATAATCCAGCAGGGCGTCCACGGCAGGAGCCACACTAAAATCAATTACTACATCTGCCTGTACATCGCACGCCCCTATGCCTTTAAATACGGGAAAGGGATTTTTCCCTTCGTCATGGGCATCCACTCCTGCCACAATTGTTATTTCTTCATCTTCAGCAATGAGACCGGCAATTACCTGCCCCATCTTACCGTTACATCCATGCATGATTGCCCTGATCATCATCTATAACCTCCTGTTTTCTTACAAGATTCCGTATTCCTTCATTGCTTTTTCCAATTTTGCAGTATTGGCTTCTTCCATATCGGTTAACGGCGGCCGCAGGGATCCTGCTTCCTTTCCCATTAGATTCAGCGCCATCTTCACCGGGATCGGATTCACCTCACAGAACAAAGCCCCGCATAATTCAATCGCACGAAGCTGCTCCGCGCAGCTGCCTGCCACATCCCCTGCAAAAAATTTCGCACAGATCTCATGGGTCTGCCTTGGCGCCACATTGGAAAGAACAGAAATAACACCTTTTCCGCCTAATGACAACAAAGGCACGATCTGGTCATCATTGCCGGAATACAGATCCACCTTGCCGCAGGCTAATGCCATTAATTTGGTGATCTGGCTGATATTACCGCTTGCTTCTTTGATTCCCACAATGTTTTCCACTTCCGTACACAGCCTTACAACTGTCTCCGGCGCGATATTGCAGCCGGTACGGCTGGGTACATTGTAAAGGATACAGGGAACCTTAACAGAATCTGCAATTTTCTTAAAATGTGCAAAAAGTCCGTTCTGGGTAGCCTTATTATAATAGGGCGTAACCAGCAATAATCCGTCTACCCCGAATTTTTCCGCTTCCGTTGACAGATAGACTGCCGTATCCGTACAATTCGAACCGGTTCCTGCCACAACAGGAATCCTTCCTGCCACCTTTTCCACACAATACCTGATCACATCCAAATGCTCTTCGTGGGTCAGTGTAGAGGACTCCCCGGTGGTTCCGCATACAATGATCGCATCCGTTCCCCCCTCAATCTGAAATTCGATCAATTCTGCAAATTTCTCATAATCCACCTCTCCGTTTGCCTTGAACGGCGTAACAATTGCAACACCTGCACCTGTAAAAATAGCCATAATCCTTCCTCCTATCATATTTTCTTATATGAATCGAGCAGGGAAGATTTATCTTCCCCTGCTTGCCGCGCGGGGTGCGTACTGCGGCAGCAGTTGATTTCCTTACGCACCCCTGCGCATAAAAAACGATGCACCTTTTCTTGCGCACCGACTACCATAATTTTTCTTCATCGGATAGCGCAACATCATCTCTGATGACAGTCATACAGCTCTTAACTGTATACCCAAGAACCTGCCTGTCAGGATGCAGACCCTTTCGGCGTTTTTTCCTTTCATCTTTCTTCTGCTGTGCCTGCCACATCCAAAAAATTACTCATAAAACACGCAACCTCTACCTCTAAATTCTATGAAATTGTTACTTTGTTTACTATAATAATAATCATAGCACCATGCATAAGAGCTGTCAATGCATGGATGCTATGATTTCATGCTTACAATATTGCAAAAAGTGCTACCAGCATTTAAATTTCAGGGTCTCGATCCGTGAAACCTCGTCTGCCAGCATACAGATCTCGTCATTGAGGGAAATTCCTGTCATGATGATGTCTGTCTCTTCATCCTTGGTATCTAAAAGGCTCTTTACATCTTCCACCGAAATGATCCCATTGTCCACCAAGCCTAAAACCTCGTCCAGTATCAGTAGATTACATCCTCCGGTAGAAAGGACCTTTTTCGCAAAATTAATTCCATTTTTAATATTGATGACTTCCTCTGTCTGCTTCTCTTCCGGCAGCTCGAAAAAATTCAGAGCTGATTTTTCAAAACGGAAGACCTTGATCTCAGGTTCCAGTCTGTGCAGGAATTCCGAATCCGCAAGCCCTTTCTCCTTGAGGAACTGCAAGATCACCACATTCTTCCCCTGGGCTGCTGCCAGCACGGCCTTTCCCAATGCCGCCGGAGATTTTCCATGTCCGTCTCCGGTATATATATAGATCAGTCCCTGTTTCATATCCCACCTCATATGTATGCTGCAAACTTCTTTTTGCTAAATTTCAAAGTATTTTGCATATCATACCATAAAAGCAGGTGAAACGCAACTATTACTCTAAAAGCTCCAATTTGCTCACCGACACTTCATAGGCAACCCTCTTTTGCGCGTCCTCCTCGGATATCTTCTTAATATATTCTCTGCTCTGGATCCTTCCCCAAATCTCACATCTGGTTCCCACCGTGAAATTGCTGGCAAATCTGGCATTTCTTCCCCAGCAGATACAGGGTATGTAATCGCTCTTTCCATAGGGTCTGTTCACCGCAAGCAAAAGGTCCGCGATTTCCCTTCCCAAAGGCGTTTTCCTGTAAATGGGATCTTTGCAGATATACCCATCCAGATAAATCTGATTCGTCTTAGAGCTTTCCGGCGTTTCATCCACAAACTCAATTTCTCTGGCAAATACGGAAAGCACCAGCCTGTTTTTCCGTTCCTCATGCCGGTTGTAGGACCGGAACTGCCCCTGCACCGTAATGTTCAGCCCCTTGTAATCCTCCTCCACATCGATCAGGCGCTCCGACACCATAAGTGGAATGATATCACTGGACTCACTCAATCTGGGAACCTTCACATCGATCATGTAAAATCCCTCTCCGAAAATCTCATGGCTGAATTGAAAGTCACTTACAATCTCCCCCATGATTACCACCTGGTTGTTTTCAATTACCTTATCTGTCATTTTTGTTCTCCCTTCTTACTTCTTAAGAATTTTTTCTGTCATGTATTATCATTTATATGGATTTATTTTCCTTCTAGAACCTTCATTTAACGCGGATTCCGACGTTTTATCCCCTTTACAACCCCATAGACTGGTGCTATACTTAAACAGTTTGAAAAAAAGCACGACACTCTGCACAGAAATGAACTAAAAGAGGTAGAATATGAACCAAAAAAGAGAAAATGTGAGAAATATTGCAATCATAGCCCATGTTGACCACGGAAAGACCACCCTGGTGGACGAGCTTCTCAAGCAAAGCGGTGTATTCCGTGAAAACCAGGAAGTAGCGGAACGTGTCATGGACTCCAATGATATTGAGCGGGAAAGGGGTATCACGATCCTTTCCAAAAATACCGCTATCACCTATAAAGGAACCAAGATCAATATCATTGATACTCCCGGACATGCAGATTTCGGCGGTGAGGTTGAACGCGTCCTGAAAATGGTGAACGGCGTAATCCTTGTGGTGGACGCTTTTGAAGGCGCTATGCCCCAGACCAAATTTGTGCTCCGAAAAGCCCTGGAGTTAAAGCTCCCGGTCATCGTCTGTGTCAATAAGATCGACCGTCCGGAAGCACGTCCTTCGGAGGTGGTTGATGAAGTGTTAGAGCTGTTCCTTGATCTGGATGCCGATGAAGCCCAGTTGGACTGCCCCTTTGTCTATGCTTCCGCCAAGACCGGAACCGCTTCTTTGGATATGAATGAGCCGGGAATTAACATGGTTCCTCTTTTTGAGACTATCATTGACTATATTCCTGCTCCTGCCGGCGATCCAGAAGCGGGTACCCAGATTCTGATCAGCACCATTGACTATAACGAATATGTAGGCCGTATCGGCGTAGGCAAGGTAGACAACGGCATCCTGAAAGTCAACCAGGAATGTGTTTTGGTAAACCACCACGACCCGGATAAATTTAAAAAGATCAAAATCGGTAAGCTTTACGAGTTTGACGGCTTAAATCGTGTAGAAGTAAAGGAAGCCGGAATCGGTTCCATTGTGGCCATTTCTGGTATCCCGGAGATCCACATCGGAGACACTATCTGCGCCGTGGATAATCCGGATCCCATTCCTTTCCAGAAGATTTCCGAGCCTACTATTTCTATGTATTTTATGGTAAATGACAGCCCCTTAGCCGGACAGGAGGGCAAATATATCACCTCCCGCCATATCAGGGATCGGCTGTTTAGGGAGTTAAACACAGATGTCAGCCTTCGCGTAGAAGAAACCGATTCAGCAGACTGCTTTAAAGTGTCCGGAAGAGGTGAGCTTCACCTGTCTGTTCTCATTGAGAACATGCGCCGGGAAAATTTTGAGTTTGCGGTGAGTAAGGCAGAGGTTATCTACAAATACAATGAGAGAGGCCAGAAGCAGGAGCCTTTGGAGATTGCCTATGTGGACGTTCCCGATGAATTTACCGGCGCGGTTATTCAGAAACTGACTTCCAGAAAAGGCGAGCTTCAGGGAATGAGCCCGGTATCCGGCGGATACACTAGGCTGGAATTTTCCATTCCCTCCCGGGGCCTGATTGGTTACAGAGGGGAATTTATGACCGATACCAAGGGAAACGGTATCTTAAACACTATTTTTGACGGCTACGGTCCTTACAAGGGGGATTTAACCTATCGTCCCACTGGCTCTCTGATTGCCTTTGAGGCAGGAGAAGCCATTACTTACGGCCTTTACAATGCCCAGGAAAGAGGAATCCTCTTTATCGGGCCGGGAGAAAAGGTATATTCCGGTATGGTTGTGGGACAGAACCCCAAGGCGGAGGACATTGAAATAAACGTATGCAAGACGAAGAAACTGACCAACACCCGTTCCTCCAGCGCTGATGAAGCCTTACGCTTAACGCCGCCCAAGATCATGAGCCTGGAGCAGTGTCTGGAATTTATTGATACCGATGAACTTTTGGAAATCACTCCCAAAAGTCTCCGGATTCGCAAAAAGATTCTGGATCCCACTCTGAGAAAGAGAGCCTCCTTTAAAAAATAGGAGGCAGTACAGACTGGAGGGAAGACGCTTTGTGACGGCTCCTGTCAAAATTAGAAAAAAAGCGGCAAAATATTACCAGATAAAAAGAATTCTGTCGAGAACTTCTTCAGGATTCTTTTTTTATTCTTTCATAAATCCATTCTTTTCCACATAAATTTACTATGAGCTACAAGCCAATATTATGGGATAGAAGAGGAGAAATACTATGTCAGAAAAAGTAATTGAAAACAACAAGGTCAGCGTTATCGGGACGATTATATCCGGGTTTACCTTTAGCCATGAGGTATTTGGAGAAGGCTTTTATATGGTAGACTTATCTGTTAACCGGCTTAGCGAGCAGGCGGATGTAATACCTCTCATGATTTCCGAGCGTCTGCTGGATGTAGAAAAGGATTATCAGGGCTGTACGGTAGAGGCCATAGGACAGTTCCGTTCTTATAACCGGCATGAAGGAATAAAAAATCGCTTGGTTCTGTCTATCTTTGTCCGGGAAATCCACTTTATGGAAGAATTTACCGACTATACCAAAACCAATCAGATCTTTTTAGACGGATATATCTGCAAACTTCCGGTTTACCGAAAGACTCCTTTAGGAAGGGAGATAGCAGACCTTCTGCTGGCGGTAAACCGGCCATACGGAAAATCCGATTACATACCCTGCATTGCCTGGGGACGAAATGCCAGATATGCCTCCGGCTTTGAGGTGGGAGTCAGAGTCCAGGTTTGGGGACGAGTTCAAAGCAGGGAATATACAAAAAAAATTAATGATACGCAGTGCGAAAAACGGGTGGCCTATGAGGTATCAATCAGCAAGTTAGAATGTGGGGAATAGGGAAAACATTGCAATTATGAGGAATTTATGCTATTATTAGGCAAGACTTCCATAATTCGTGATGTCCGTTTAGGGAAACCATGAGAAATACGAGGTGACAGAAGATGCAAAAGGGATACATGCAAATCATCTACGGACCGGGCAAAGGAAAGACTGCTCTGGCATTGGGGAAAGGCCTGAGCGCAGTAACCGAGGGAAAGACCGCAGTATTGATTCAATTCCTACAGGGGGATCTGGATGAGGATCAGATGGCGGTGTACCATCGGTTGGAACCAGAGTTTCAGGTTTTCCGCTTTGAGAAGTCGTCGGAGTCCTTTGCCAGGCTCAGTGAAGAGGCAAAAAACAGAGAACTTATGAATATCCAGAATGGTTTGAATTTTGCAAAAAAGGTTATGGCAACAGGGGAGTGTGACATCTTAATTCTGGATGGGGTTTTAGGCCTGGTGGATCAGAAAATAGTGCCGCTAGAGGAAATCAAAAAGATCCTCGCTGTTCGGGAAGAGACCATGAGGCTGGTAC
>ERZ808054.836-NODE-836-length-22697-cov-13.378338_pt1 | contig 22697 bp, 21 predicted proteins | sample MGYA00380201_ERZ808054 | MGnify/ENA primary metagenome ERZ808054 (study PRJEB31490, sample SAMN06133419) | mouse gut metagenome | isolation source: Z5_2 | host: mice | place: China: Chengdu | collected 2015-05 ...
TACCAGTGGCTCACGCTTGTCCGGACAGGTGGCTCACGCCACACCGGACAGGCGGCTCCGCCGCATCGGAATATTCACTCTTTCATTTGTCGATTGCACCGTTATTATAGAACCAACCTATGACACATACTGTCATCCACATTATTCTGGCATGAAAAAATCCGCAAAACAGATTTCTCCATCCTGCGGATATCGCTGCATAAGTCATTTTATGAATTTAATCATACTTTTTGAGCATTTCCAGTAAAGTTTCTTTCATTTCATCCCGAAAGCTGCCCGGTTTCAATACTTCTACCATTTTTCCCTGGCTTAAAAGCCACATGAGAATCCCTTTTCCATAGACTTCGGCTTCAATAATGCTTTCTCCTTCCTTTTCACTTACAATCTTCGCCGTAGGCAGTCTGTCCAGAATCGCCTCTACATTTTCACCGATATAACGAAACTGCAATTTGACCAATTCTCCGGCATACATGAACTGAATCCTCTTTCGATATTCCCCTTCCTCAAACCGGCTTGCATATGGAATCTCGAATTTCTCCCCCAATTCCCGATAACTTTTTATCCTGTCAATCCTGAAAATTGCAGGATAATCATACTTTCGTATATACTTACCTTGCTCATTCTGCTCTGTGATGTAGGCATTCAGATAGAAATAGTATTCGGAAAATAATACCGCAACCGGCTGAACAACACGCTTTACCGGAATTTTAGAATCCACCTGCCTGTAGTAGACAATTTCCAAAAGATTATACTGTTTGATCTCGTTGCCAATCTCCCACAGCTTGTCCTTAATACAGGACTTATGATGTAGCTCTACATAATGATATTTCTCATTTGCAATCAGATCTGACACCAGCTTCATGTTCTTTCGGGGAACACAGCCAAGTACCAGCTTATCCAAAATCGCTGTAATCTCTTTTTTGGTAAAAGCGCGGCTCTCCAGAAGAATCTTACTGACCGCCAATATCTCGCTGTTATCCATGAGCGCACTTTCGTTTCCGGTCATGATAAAGCCTTTTTTAGTCCGGTCGTATATGATTTTTCTTGTGTCCGTCGAATCCGCCACCGCACAGTCATCCAGAAAGGAACGGATGTTGTCGATATCACGCTGGATAGAGCGTTCGTCTACGCCGAATTTTTGGGCTTCTTCGGATTTGTTGATGATCTTGCCTTTGCAGAGGCGGGTGTAGAGGTCAAGGGTTCGATTGTTTTTGGATAGTTTAGGGTTCATGAAAAGGCTCCTTTGTAAAATATGATTGTAATATGGATATTAAATATTAATTGATGCAATCCTTCTGTTTTTGCAGGTAATGTAATAGGTTCATGGATATTATATATGATTTCAATTTCCCCACTTTTCAGTTTTACACTATGCTATCTTTAGAATGCCTCACCAATACTAAAGATGGGTAAATAAGATGGAATATGTCAAAATAACCAAGAAAAAAATGCCCCTATTGCATCGCGAACCCCACAGGCAAAAGAGCTGATGCCTCTTCCTACTGCTTTCACGCCTTTCACAACAGTATCTCTCACCTTCTGCGCACCTTTCGTAATGGTTTCTCCCATTTTTGAACCTGCTAAATACGAAACAGTACCACCAATGAAGCCGCAAACTGCACTTCCGACAGGTCCAAATACGGCTCCGACCGCCGCTCCCATTTTTGCCACAGGAGCAGACACGGATAGACCCGCTAACGTTGCTATCGTAGTTTGTTCCATTTTTTCAATTCCTTCTTTACCTGTCAATTCACCGGACATCATCTTTCCGATTACCTTTACGTTTTCGATTGCAACCACCGCCACGTTACCTGCTACGGAAGTTTCCTTTAAAACTGATGGAATAATTCCCTTTTCTGCTCCAACCTTAATAGCTCCTGCTGTCGCTGCCTTTATACCACTGTCAGCTCCCGTTGTCAAAGCAGTTTCGACAACCTCTTCACCATCAATTGCCTCACCTCTGCACAATTTCTGCGCAATATCAAATCCTGCTTCAATAACTATACTTTGTACAGCAGCATTCCTTGCACTTTTGGCAATTCCCATTGTGACATCTCTTGATCGATACTCATTCCAATTTACCTCTTCCCATGTTCCACTTTGAGCATCATTTTGCATTTTTTTTGCATTTTCTTTTGACAGCGGCTTGCTAGTCGTTCCATCCGGTGCTTCAAGAACTGTCGTACATTTCTTAAAAATCCCACTCTGCTGTCCTTCCGGAATAAGGAATTGCTGCCCTCTATAGTCCCCCCGTAGCCAAGCTGACAAGGTCGCTTTAGCATCCTGACAGTATTTTGACTGATATCTCTTAACTACTCTTCCGTTGCTATCCACAATCTCAATGTCAACAGAGTTCTTTGCATATCCCTTTCCATTCGGTTCCAATACTTTTGCTCGATATGGGCTTCCTGTCGCTTCTGCATTCATATTAAACGTTTGTGCATGATACTGTTCTGCAATAAAGCCATCCAAGTTTGCATTTTGACTAACAATACCAGCTTTTGTCGTAATCGTATGATACAATGCCTCATTTGCATTATTTAATGCTTCATCCAAATTTGACAGATATTCCACGGTTTCTTTCTGCGACATTGCCGAAACAGCTTTCTGCGTTTCCGAGGCAAACCAGCTTTCTTTGCTTCTTCCGTTGTTAATCGCTTCCTCTAACGATTGTTGCTTTTTTTCTGTCACTTCCAACGAAAAGATAATGTCATCTGTTATGTTCTGAATTTCTTCCAGTGTTTTTTCTGGAAGATTTTCCTGTAATTTCTGTCTCAGCCATTCCTTGATTGTTTTATCCTGATTCTGCACATACCCTTTCACAAAATCTGCCACAATCGGTTTTAATTCAGCGCCGTTTTTTACCGTTATCACAGGAGACAATTCTTCATCAATAAGAAGCTCCTCTATGTTTTTCTCTTCCATTTCCATTGTCCTCCTCAGTTCCTGCCTTTCATTTTTCCGTCAACTTGCACTACATTAACTTTAGGCATGGTATAACCGCCTGCCACATTATCAGCCCAATAATTCACACCCTTAACCTCGCTTTCCTCTGCTCTGCTGGCCGGCTTGATATCGATCTTCTCTATGGTAGATTTTATTTCGGCAATTTTCTCCTTCAATGTCTTTGAAATGGATTTCGTATCCTTTACAGATTTTATCAAATCCTCTGTTGTAATTTTCTCCTTCCCATCAATAAATGCCAACTCAATTGTATCTTTTACAACAGCTTCGAGATCTGCTCCGTTAAATCCTTTCGTTTCTTTAATTAATGCTATGGAATCAATTTCTTTGTTCCACTTTTTGCGTTTTTTCAGGTGTATGTCTAATATTTTCCTACGTTCCTCACCATTTGGCAAATCCACAAAAAATAATTCGTCAAATCTCCCTTTCCGCAAAAATTCCGGCGGCATTTTGGAAATATCATTCGCCGTTGCAACAATGAACACCGTATTCTCCTTCTCCTGCATCCATGTTAAAAACTGTCCGAACAGCCGGGTCGTTACTTCATGACCGCCCCCGGCGCTTCCAACACCTGCAAAGGCTTTTTCGATTTCATCGATCCATAATACACATGGACTGATCGCTTCCGAAAGTTTTAAGGCCGCCCTCATATTTCCTTCTGATTCTCCAACGTATTTTCCCAAAAGGCGTCCGACATCAAGCCGGACAAGCGGGATTTCAAAAAGACTTGCCGTCGCTTTTGCCGTAAGGCTTTTCCCACAGCCCGGCATCCCAATGATCATAATTCCCTTTGGGACATCCACACCAAACTTGATTGCTTTGTCCAAATTTGAAAAAACTTTCGCCTTTCTTCTTAACCAATCTTTTAAATTTTCCAATCCTCCAATATCGTCAATCGTTTCCGAAAAATTTACGATTTCAAGCATTCCTGATTTTTTTATGAACTGTTCTTTTTCTTTCAGTATGAGTAATTTATCATCTTTATCAATACAGCCACCATCCTGATAAGCCAGATTCAGAATCTGTTTTATCTGAAATTCATTCAATCCCTTAAAAGATAATGCAATATCATTTATAGTATCCTGCTCTACGCTGATATCCAAATCCTCAATAAACTCATCAATAATGGAAAAAATCTCCTCCGTTGAAGGCAGCGGTATATCAAAAACTGTTATATAATTTTCCAATTCACGAGGAATAACAACGGTTTCTGAAAAAATAAAAACAGAAGCGCTATAACTATCATTATACAGATTATTTTCCGCTATTCTTTTTAACAATGCGATAATTTTCTGATTGTTCAGCTCTTCATGCACATCCTTCAAAATAATAAAGGTTTCTCCATCAAAACCATAATCCATGATCAGCCTAAGGAATTGTTCCAGATTACATTCCATCATCGGACTTTTATTCTGAAAATCCACCAAGCCTAACGCATTATTGTATTCCACAAACTTAACACCTTTCCCCACTTGGGAAAGAGCCTCATCAATTACTTTAAAGTCAAAATGATTGATATAAATGATAGGGTGAAGAGCATCAACATAGGATGCCAGCATATTCACTGTATTTCGTTTCACAATTTACACCTCCATATACAATAATTGATGTGCTGCATTATTACTCTCATAGTCAATCCCATCAAGGATTACAAACTGGTCACGTATATCGGCATATCCCAATTCTTCACCTCTCTTACCGGTAGAACGTACATAATCACCTTCCTGCATACTGATGATCATATATTTTTTATCCTTTGGTTCAAGCTCCTTCCAATATTTCTCGGTGTTTCCGGAAAAAGAACATAAAGCATCTCCCAAAAGCATTTTCAAATCACCTCTTGTGATCAACCTGCATAACCCCTCATACATCCACTGTTTGTCTCTGTCAGAATCAACATCGCTGATCACGGTTCCATTTTCTTCGGTTGTCATAACAGGCAAATAATATTTTCGTGCCTGTTCATTCATGATAAGGCACATAAGTGCTAACGGTGATTTCTCCATTAATATCATAAATAGATGTCGATGATTCAACTTTAACAAAAACGAATAATTCTGTACAATTTCAGCAATATTAGCTTTAATCTTAGCAACATCCTTCGGATTATGTATGATTCCATCAACCAACTGCCGATACCCTACTTCATAATCATCAATAATCTCCTTCACACGATAATTTTGTTTCTCATAGACTGCACAGAGTTCTTTCCTCTCATTTAGATATTCAAGCATATAAATACTTTCTTCTATCCTTTGTTCATCACTCTCCATATGAAAAACAGAAATCAATTTTTTTATCACTTCAACAGGTTCCGTACTGGTAATCTCGGATATCTGTTCATATTCTTCCTTATATCCCCGTACATCAAGCCAGCGGAGCAGCAGACCGTTATTGTAATATGTAAGCATATCCTCAATTGAAAAATTATTCTGTAAATCTTCGATCATCCGTACCGGTTTGTTATCACAGATCAGATTGAATTTAATTGTCTTTGCCATCTTTTATTCCTCCGTTCATTCCAATTCTTTCACAATAGTAAACTATCCAAAAAGCAGTTCCAATCCACTTTTTATAACATTTTTAATGCCTCTGCCGACTGCTTTTACGCCTTCCCATGCTGTTTTGGCTATGCCCTTTGCAGCTTTAGCTACCTTTTTCCCCGCATTGTAAATACAGTCACCTAATTGGGAACCACCAAAATATCCAACCATGCCTCCCACAAATCCTGTTGCTACCCCTAATACCGGCCCTATAACCGGAACACAAGTTGCTAATGCCGCACCTGCCGCAGCGCCTTTCGCCATTCCATAAAAGCCGCCTATCATCGATGTTGTTGTCCGCCCCATATGATCAATTCCTTTGGTCATAGATAATTCGCCGGAAGCAATCTTTGCCAGTATTTTTGCATTTTCAATTCCTACACTGGCAATATTGGCAATGATACCCGCCGGAGTCATTTTCGGGATGAATTTTAAAATTCCTTTGCGCACAGCAACCTGAAGTGTTCCTGCAGTTACTACCTTTACGGATGTATCTGCCCCTGTCTTTATGGCACTCTCTACCAGTTCATCAGAATCAACAGGCTCTCCCTTGAACAGCCTTCCTACAATATTCAATCCCGTTGTAACTGCGGCGGCCTGCAAGCCCATTACCACGGTATTTTTTCCAATTGACATCGCTAAATCTTTTGTCCTGAAATGGTTATAATCCATTTCAGGCGGGGTATTACTTTCCTGCGCGGCTGTCTGAATATTTTTCATTTCTTCCTTTGTAAAACTTTTCCCTACCGCCCCAAACGCTTCTATATGATCCGTTATTGTTTTATTCAAGCCTTTTGCTTCAAAATATGCCTGTATTTCTTCTAACTGTTCTTTTGGCACAACAATCCGCTGGTTATTATAATTTCCCCGTTCAATCAGATCAATGGTAGCCTTCGCATCCTGTCCAAATTTCAACTGATAATTCTGATATTTTCCGGTAGAAAGGTCTGTCGCCCTGACATCAACCGAATTGGCCGTAAATACATCCCTTACCTCTACCTTAATATTCTTTCCCTGTACAAATCCACTCATTTCCGTGGTGTTGGCTATCATATGTTCCGCAATATTCCCATCCAGGTTACGGCTCATTTTAATATGGCCATCGGATGAACGGTTCAACGCTTCCGCTAATTCCGCATTTTTCCGGCTAAGCATATCATCCATTGCCTGCAATGTCTTCCCATACTCATTTACAGCCATACCCGCAGATGCTTCCTCAACTTTTCCGGCAAGCCACCGTTCCTTAGATATTCCTTTTTCCGCCGCTTCGTTTACCGATTTGAGATTTTCATCATAGACTCCTATCGCTTCCGTAATTTCTCCGGCATCCTGCTTTGCCTCTTCCGGAGAAATGATACCGGACAGTTCTCTCTTAAATAAATTTTCCAGCCATTCCTGATCGGTCATAGAGTCATCTTTCTCTTTATAGGATTGGAGATTCTTCCGAAACAATTCCTTGACAGTCCGGGCCTCTTTCTCTGTAATATACTCTTTCTCCTGTATTTCTTCAGCCATTTTTCTTTCTCCTCTTTCATCTGGACGCATTTTTGAATTTTCTTTTCTTATATTCTTCCGCCATTTTCTCTATGGATTCTTTCATAATTTCAGAAAGTGAGTGCGTATTACGGATTGCATCAAGAATATCCTGTGTCTGTACAGAACTCTGCCTCTCCGCAAAGGCCATTTCGACCGCGTCTTTTACTACGCCTTCAATATCCGCCCCGCTAAATCCTTTTGTTTTTGATATAAGAACCGAAATTTTTATATCTTTGACATCCTGCCTCCTGCGTTTGGCAATATGTATCCTGAAAATCTTTTCACGTTCTTCATCGTTTGGCAGACCTACATAAAAAATTTCGTCAAATCTTCCTTTTCTCAACAATTCCGGCGGTAGCTTTGTAATGTCATTCGCGGTCGCCACCACAAAAACAGGATTATCCTTTTCCTGCATCCATGTAAGAAAATTTCCAAAAAGCCGGGTCGTCACATCGGCTCCGCCGCCATTGCCCCCAATTCCGGCAAATGCCTTTTCCAGTTCGTCAATCCACAATACGCAAGGTGAAATTGCTTCAGCAAGCGCGATAGCCTGTCTCAAATTACTTTCCGATTCTCCCACATATTTTCCCATCAGCCGTCCCATATCCAGACGAAGCAGCGGAACCTCAAAAAGTGCGGCGGCGGCTTTTGCACTCAAAGACTTTCCACAGCCGGGCAGTCCGGCTATCAGCACTCCTTTTGGCATATCTACGCCAAATTTTTTGGCCCGCTCCATATCCTTATAAACAACCGCTTTACGTTTAAACCATTCTTTCAGATTTTCAAGCCCGCCGATATCTTCAAACTTCTCTTTCAGCGGAATCATTTCGAGTATTCCGGCTTTTTTAATTATCTGCTGCTTCTGGTCAAAAATCAGATGCAAATCGCTTCTGGTCAATTCCCCGTCATCCGCATAAGCCAGCGCCAAAAGATTATTAATTTCAAACTCCGTCAATCCTTTAAATGCAAGCGCCATCTCATCCAGCAGGCTTTCTTTTATTTCTTTCATATGATTATCTTTTATAAATTTCAAAATAGTCTGCCTGATTTCATCACCTTCCAGATAATCCATTTCCAGTATGGTAATGAACTTCTCCAGTTCTTTCGGGATAACAAGCGTATTGGAAACGATAATAACTGTAGCATCTTCGCCGCTGCATATCATCCTTGCAATTCCCTTAATCTTTGAAACAATCCTGGCATCGTCCAGATAAAAGGAAACATCTTTTAACAGGATAATCTTTCTGTCCAGCATTTCTCTGCTTTTTAACTGATTCAGTGTCATCTCCAATGTGTAATCCTCTATCATAGGCGTTTTGGTCCTGAAATCAATATAACCGTTTGTCTCATTCCACTCGTATATTTCTCTGTCAGAACCAACGGAAGCAACCAGTTCATCAACTTTTTCTTCTTCAAAGGTGTTGATATAAATAATTGGAAAACCTGCATCTATGTATCTGGTCAGGTTGAGTTTTAATTTTGTATTATTCATCGTCATCTGTCCTCTAACTTCTTGGTCCAGCTACGGCTCCAAGGATTCCCAATATACTTTGGGGCATTTCATCCAGCGCACCTGTATTTACTTTAACTCCATATCTTTTAATAACTTTTTCAAAATATGTTTTAACATCTCTTGTTTTAATAGTAAAATCCCCCTCCATATGATAGATTGCCTGAATAATCTGCATAATATCCAGCATTTCTTCATCACTGATTTTCAACATCTTGGCAAAATCACATATCAATGATAAATGTTCTTCCTTATCGGTATCATCAACCGCAAGTATCATTAAAGACCAGAATATAAAACATAGTTTTTCTCTATCCGGATATACACTGTCGTTCAGATCCGTCACCAGAGTCTTTGCTGCCTTCATTCTATATTCCATATCCTTACATTTTTCCACAAACTCTACTCTATGTAAAAAATCCTCATAATCGGACTCATTCTCATCCAGTTCACATACTCGATCCATAACTGCTTTTCCATAACCATTCAACTTATCATAATCATATATTATGGCTAACAATGCCGTATACCACCCACCATTTAACTGGCCACAACACCTTGTCAAAGCCACTTTATCCAGATCTTCCCAAATATCCCTTAGCCATCCCCGCTATCCCGCTGTCCAACAGTTTTTCTCTCAATTCCCTGATATCCGCATCAATATCGTATTCCACCCCTTCCATCAACACGCATATCTTCTCATAACAGCTTTTCGCACCTGCCTTATCTTCCGGTGACAGCATGAAATTCAAATAAGAATTGGAACAATAACTTCCATACTTAGAACCGGATGCGCTGCGTTTCGTTGACTGTGTTTCTCTTTTGGGCTCCAGATCATCCAAAATCTTCTGATACTTTTCATCAAACTGTACACTTTCAAAAGAAATGTCCCTCGCATCAAAATCGACTTTTTCTTTTGATGAAACAACCACTATCGGGTCATTCACACCAATATAGCGGATTCCCTTCTTACTCAGTGGAACAGGAAATCTGTCTCCACATAAATAAATAACCGTTTCTTCTTCATCCAGCAGATCATACAGATCGTCCTGATCAAAGGCAATCTGGTCTATCACATCAAAATATTTCTTTTCATCCGTAAACTCTTCAAGAAGCTCCATCTTACGTTTTCTTTCCATTGCTTTTTCCAGATTGGCTTCCTCTTCCTGTAAATATTCAACTTCAAAAATATCACAGATTTTTCTGTTTAATTCCGCATCTTTCATATCCAATCCGGATACTGCATCTGCAAGATCATCCAGATAACAGTTACGTAACCATAGCTCCAGCTTTCCGTCCACCAGGTAAAATAAAATTCTTTCTAAAGAAAAATTTTCCTTTAGTCCTTCCAAATCCCTTACTTCAATTCCATCCTTCATCTCCAATGGAAATCTAATTTTCTTTCCCATTTTTCTTCCTCGCTTTCTTATATATAGAATTTATACTTTATCGTATTACCTCAATTCATTTTCTTTTTATTATGTATTGCCTGCTTCTAATATCCTCTATACTCATTATTTATTCTTGCAAATTGCACAGATAAGCCGAGTAATATTCATCATCTCTTCTTCATTAATTTCCAGAAATCTACTGAAATCACATATTTGCGATAAACGTTCTTCTTTATCCGTATCATCAACAGTAAGTACCATCAATGCCCAAAAAATAAAGGAATATTTATCACACTCCCCTTTCCGGCATCTTTCTTTAAATAGGAAACCCATTTTTAGCCGTTCTTCCGTACTCAAATCAACAGGCCCATTACTCTTATTTGAACTGATTTTATCCAGAATCACTTTTCCATAGGCATTTAGCCGATAATAATCGTATATCAATTCCAAATCAATATTATTGGATTCTACCGAAAAATTAGCTTTGATATCCTCAATCAATGCACTAAATTTCTCCAAATTGTCATCTGTTAATTTCCTTTCAGTTTTCACATCAGTATTTTCTTCTGCTTTCAATAGATGAGATTTCTTTTCATCATTACCGGAAAATGAAGACGTACTTGATGGCTTATCTATATTGGCCATTATTTTGCGATAATCTCTTTCTGCTTGCGGAATAACCGATGTGTTAATCTTTACTGCCTCTACAGGACCATACTCAAGCACATCACATACGGTTTCCAACCCTTTTATAACGCCTTCAAATAATAAATCCATTAACATAAATTGTACCCTCCATTGACTAATCTATATTTCTATATAATCCGTGATACTTTCTCCCTGACTATGTACCCACATATCAACCTCCTTTCCAAAAACTTCTGCTTCTATTAGGTATGACTCATTTTCCTTCTTCAAAATTTTCGCCGTAGGTAGTCTGTCAAGAATCACTTCTACGGATTCCCCTTGATAGCGAAAACGTATCTTTCTCAATTTTCCACCATACATAAACTGAATACGTTTTCGAAATTCTCCTTCTTCAAAGCGATCAGCATACGGTATCTTAAAATGTTCCTCCATAATCGAAAAATCTTTAATTCTATCAATACGGTATATGGCAGGTAATTTGTCATTTAGATTTTCCGTAGTTTTTTCTTTACTTTTATCCTCTAAAAAGGCCACCAGATAAAAATAATATTCAGAAAACAAAATTGCTAACGGTTCTAACTTACGCTCAATCGGATTCTTTTCTTTCAATTTTTCATATTTTATCTGTATTATCCTCCCTTCCTGTATTGCCTGTCCCAATGGCATCAGCTTGTCCAAAAATATCTTATGATGCTGCAATTCAACATAATGATACTTTTCATTTTCTAAAAGTCCATTAATCAATCTGCGGTTTTCCAGAGGAACACAATTTTTTATTAACTTATCAAGAATTTCCAGCATTTCCTTTTTCGTAAAAGCTCTGCTTGCTAAAAGAATCTTGCTAATAGCCAACGTTTCTTCATTAGATAGATTTATCTGTTCATTCTGCTCCAATCGATAACCTTTCTCGTAAAAATCATATATTAACTGGGGACCATATCCTTTTTCTATCTTATCCCTGTCAAGAAATTCCCTGATAGTTTCCAAATCCCGTTGAATACTTTTTTCATTGACTCCAAACTGTACTGCCAGCCTGTCTTTTCGTAATATCTGTCCATGCAAAAGTTTTGTATACAAATACAATACCCGATTGCTTTTCCCCAGATTCACTTCCTCCATGAGTCATAAACCACCTTTCAGAACTTATTATACAATCTCACATGGACACATTTTGTCCATCCCATAAATTTTATATGATATTTTACATTTCTTTGCACCTGCTATTGGTAGAGCCCTATCAATATACCATTTCTTTATTCTCTGCTTCACAATATTAACAGATTTAATTATACAGCAATATAGCTTTTTGCAATACATATATAGCATATTTTTACTTATTTTTTCATTCCGCAATTAGGATAATTATTGAAACAGGAGGCAGCTAATGAAAAAAAATGTATCTCATTCCATTTCCCAAAATATAAAGAAATATCGTCTTATCAACAATATGACGCAGGAAGAACTTGCCGGAAAACTAAATTTGGATACTCAGTATTACTCACAATTGGAACGGGGTGAAAGAAATTTTACCATTGAAAAAATTATTCATTTGTGCTCTATATTTCATATTGGAGTAGAAGAAATCATTGAAGTAGAAACTACTGAACCTGAAAATACGGATATACTAACCAAACGTCTGATCTCCGAACTGAAAAATCTTTCATATACCCAATTATCTGTCGTTGAAAAATTTATCACGGATATTGTTCCATATATCAAATAGCGTATTTCATCTGAAAATAAAAGTGGAAACAGCATCACCTCTTATAAATGCTATTTCCACTTTTCCAGTTTTTCTGAAACTTTTCTGACAGGTATTACCTGCCAATCCAGATTAAACAGACGATACAAATTCCAACGGCTCAATTACCCCTGTGACCATAATCTGATATTTGCGCAGAATCTCATTAAATATCCCTTCCCGCTCTTTGATCTCCGGTAGTTTTGTATGCCATTTTGCACCGGTTATATAATTAATACTATTTACCGCGAAATGAATATGACACCGTTTTTCCGGTTCCCAATGAACAGCGAATGCTGCCTGATGCCCCATCTGATAATATACCTGACAACACTCCATGCCAATCTGCCAAAGTATCTCCGGTGCATAGGCAAGCCGCTCTAATTCGCAATCTTTCAAATTAAAAACCTCATGGTACATCCTGCGGCCACATCTGGTATTTATTCCATGGATATACTGTATATAACGGAATTGCTGGATCATGTCATCAACAGAATGGATATAATCTGCACCAACAGCCCCATAATTGATCAGATCATCTTTTCTGTCCTCATTCTCCCTTGTCCGGGTGACATAATGAAGCAGGTTCTCCACGGCGTCCTCATTTGAATAATTCCGATTCTTATAGCGTATATTATTTCCGTCATTATCACAGTTTCCTTTCTTTGGCTTTGTTGGTATCCCTAAAAGTCCCATAATTTCATCATCCTTTCTTCCAATTCTAATATCTGTGCCTTCTCGTCCTCCTGTTCAGGTGTAAGTGTTCTTATCATCTGATTCATGGCTTCCTGCATTTCCACCAATGACCTGCCTTTGCCTTTATCATATCTCGTCCTTCTTTTCAATCCTATTTCAACACAATCAGACAAAAATTGGCTCCTGTTCTCTCCCATGTGTTTTGTTTTTTCTTCAATCTTCTTATCCAGCTCCTTAGTACAACGAAATGTTACCGTCACTTCCTTCCTGTTGGCCTTAAACATCATTCTTCCTTTTGTTCTTCCCATATAGTTCCCTCCAGTATTCCGATATGTCATATTAAAATAATTCTTATATATATAATGAATAGATTTTATTTTCAGATAATAAATACTAATCTATAATTTCTATAATTGATATTTATAATGATAATGATATATCTAAATAATTATTACGATTACTAAATTGTATCACTTATCGTTCTATTCTCTTCGTTCATAGAACGATAAGTGATACAATAAATACGCAGAATGTATTACATGATATCTTTTCCGTATCATATGTTTCTTTATGGATGATTCTTCTATCATTCTTTCTTTGTTTTCATCTTCTTTTACTTTTATGTTGATTGCTCTGGTAAACTTTAACGGTCCTCTATGAAATCTACCTAAATCCCGGCTTATTTATCTTTTACCAATATGTGGATATAACCTTAACAATTAAATAAATACTTGAATCAATGGGAGGTAAGAAAATGTTGAACGATTACGAAGATATCCTGACCGTATCCGATGTGGCTCAAATTCTTTATATTGGAAAAAACCGGGTATATGAATTGCTTGATAATGGAGACTTAAAAGGCTTTAGAATAGGAAGGGTCTGGAAAATCCCCAAAGACGCTGTATTGGAATATATTTTCACACAAAGTCATTTAAAGTAGTTTCGGTCTGATACGTGATCGCACCGAATATGAACTCTTTCCATAGCTTATTTCCACATACAGCATCACAAAAAGATAAAGCACACCACAATCAATGTGCTTTACTATAAAATTTACAGATTAAATAAAATATAAAAGATAGCATTATGGGCACTGGATCCTTTCGGCTATAATTTTCTGATTATACCAATCTCCTGTAACACAGAAATACAATCCCCGAATCCCTGCCCATACGCTTTTTTACTATATAATTCAATGACTTTGATATGTAAAGAAATTAGATTTTCTATCACAGAGCGTTGTATTTCAGATAAATTCAGCTTATCAAACCTTTCCCATTCTTTCCATATCTCTTCCTGCAGCTTGATATATTCTGTATCCTGCATCATAATATCATCCAATCTTTTATTGACAAACTGCTCTACAATAGTATCAAAAACAGTCCTGCTCTTTGTTATCATATCTGCCTCTCCTTTCCGATATCAATCAACAGGGATCCTCTGCGCCTGTTATACACAATATTTCCCTACTGATATATGAAAATATCAAATTTTAAGTTCACGCCATGCCCTCACCAAATTGAATTTAATATCCCTTTTCATACTCATATATCAAGCAACAGAACACCCGGATTTCCCATTCCATTTTCTACGATTGTATATACACCCATCTCATTTTACAGCCTCTCCTGCTATATAAAAAGAGTGCCTAAACCAGCAATTACTGCTGCTAAGACACTCTATTAGATACAATTCAATAAAACATTCCCAAAAGCTAAATGGAAATATTATATTCCGTATACAATTTCCGGCGATAATCCTTATTATCTTTGATTTTGGCAATATCGTCAAACCGACTATCATCCACCAGTTTTTGAATCAGCATAAGCATCATTTCTTCCCCGACAGATTTACCTTTTTTCATGCCCTCTTCCATGCCTTTTTCCATACCTTTTTCTATATTTTCCTGGTCCCGCATCAACAACGTCATATATTCATGCCTCCATTCTCTGTTCTTTCTTGCCTGTTCTACCGCTTCTTCCAATCTCTTTATAAAATCATCCTCTGGTTCTTTTCCTGCCACATAATCAAGAAAGGCTTTTAATTCTTTACTGACATCATTCTGATCACTGTCGGCATTTAAGAAAATCTTTACCGCTCCATCCTTCAGGAAAACACTGTTCTCTTCTTTACAGATATTTTCAAAGGTATAGATATGCCTTCCCTTCCCAAAAAGATCAAACGGACAGATAAAGATGATATAACTCGGCTTTAATTTCTTATAGTACTGCCCTTTATCTATCAACTGCAAATCTATCATACTCTGATAATATCGGCTTCTTTTAGGTAATTCTCCCGTATCTGCCACTTGCATTTCAATATCATAAACCGTACCCTTTCCGTCCCGCACATAGACATCCAGCCTGACACTTTTCGCATCCGCATCAGATTTGATGCTTTTTTGCGCTTCCGGATATTCTATACAATCTATTTCCAAATCCGGCAGTATTCTCTGCAGTAATTCTTTACACAGTTCTGCATCCTGCATGACCTTGCCAAACATAAAATCATTGGATATTCCTAATGATTCCCATATTGTATTAAGTTCTGTCTGATTTTCCATTTTTTCAGTTGAATTTTTCAGTTTTCAACATTTCCTTTCCTTTTCTACTAATTATATTATACAAAGCCCACTTCTAAAATACAATCAATTTATGATGGTCATGCTGTTTTAAGAAGCCGCATTTCAAGCAACAATGCCGCACAATCCTGAAATCCCTGCTTATATGCCATTTTGCCATAAATAACCCCACTTTCCGTATGTGCAGAAATCAGACGGTCTACCACCAGACATTGTTCTTTTGTCAGATTGAGTTTATCAAATAACATTATCTGCTCTTCTATTTTATTTTGCATCTTTATGTACTCCTCATTTTGTAATAGAAGGCCGTCCATCCTCTCATTGATGGAGCAGCCTGCCATAACATCAAATATACCCTTTTCTATATACATCAATCTCCTTCCTTCATTTTTTTTCGCAGATTATCTAACGCCAGTTCTTTTTTCCTATCTGATATATGCGTATAAATATCCATGCTGGTTGTTATCGTAGAGTGTCCCAGAAGTTCCTGTACGACCTTCATTGAAACATCAGCTTCAATCAGCAGTGTAGCAAATGTATGCCGCAAATCATGAAACCGAATATCCGTAATATGATATTTCTGCAAAAAACTATGATACTTTTCCATAAAAGTTCTTTGCGGAAGATAATTTCCCATTTGATCAGCAAAGACAAATCCACAGTCCATATAGATATCTTTATATTGTTCTTTCTCTTTGAGCTGTCTGCTCTTTTGTAACATCAGAGCATCATAAACTTCATCCAACATAGGGATTGTACGGATACTTTTTTGGGTCTTTGGTTCCAGAATCTCATATCTGCTATGCCGTCTGCCTTTTTCATCCGGCTGCTCATCTTCCACCCGGCAAAGACTGTTCTTTATATAAATCTTGCGTTCCTCAAAATCTACATTTTCCCATTTCAAGGCCATGACTTCCCCTTTACGCATACCAGTATATACAGTTACAACAATAATCGGATAAAGTTCTTCTTCTTTTGCCTCGGATATAATCCTGTCTACTTCTTCCTTACATAAAACTTTTGCTTCATATTTTACCTTCTTAGGGATAGACGTGTAAAGGTTCGGATTTTCTGACAGCATTTTAAGTTTTACCGCCATATTGAATGCGCTGTTGATAATTGTCCCTATTTCCCGTACAGTCTTACTATTATAACCCTCTCCGATTTTCTCATTATAATATCTCTGCAGTATACCCGTCGTTATCTTATCTAACGGCATCTTACCCAATTCAGAATCTTCAATAAAGTTTCTGTATATATACAGGTATGAACTGTATGTTGTTACTTTCAGTTCGTTTTTCTTATAATTTTCAAGAAATTCCAGAACCCATTCCTGCATCGACAAATACTGTAAGCTTTCCGGCATTTCATTTTGTTTTAATTTTAGTTTCTTTTTGACTTCTGCCTGTGTTTTTCCATAAACATAATGCCGTTTATAATTTTCATCATAACAGGCGGCACACCATCTTCCGTCTTTCCGTTTATATATAGTTCCTTCTCCATTGCTGCGTTTTCCCATAACCGCCACACCTTCCTTTCTACTGCACTAAAAAAGGAGCCGCTAACGCAGCTCCATTTTTCCATCCGTGTTTCCATTTACCCATGTGATAAATTTTTCCTTTGGAATGACACGCTTTCTACCCAATACCAGAGCAGGTATTGTTCCATTTCTTACCAATTCATAGGCATAGCTTCTGCTGATTCCCAACAGATTAGCAACCTCCTGAATGGAATAAACAAGTTTTTCCATTGTTTCCACCTCGCATATGATATTTCCAATAAGTATTTTGGATTATCGTTTTGTTACAGCTGATGTATTAAGTTATTCCAGCGCACCCCGGACTACATACGTTGATTCTTTTTTCCCTGAACTGCCAGAAGCCTTTTCTACAACCATTTCATAGGGAAGATTACAGTATTTCCTGAGAAATTCCATATTTTCCTTAGAAATGGGTCTGTCATTCTTTTTCAGGGATTCCGTCACTTTTTCTTTTTCGGTATTACTTTCATCAATCCCCTGAACTAATACAAGTAAATCAGCCCGGACTTCTTTCTTAAATACAACGGCCTTTTCCTTGTCCATCTCCGTATTCTGAATTTCCTCAAATTTTTCCAGAACCGTCTGTCTGCTTTTTTCTTTTCTGCTTATTTTAGACCGTGCAATAATATCCCCGATTTCTTCCTCTGACTTTCCTAACCAGCGTAATTGCTCTTTCAGAAAGGCATCTTCTCCATCGTAATCAAAGTTTTTCAGAATTTTATCATAATACTGAAATAAAATCTCAATTTGTCTCATGGATAGCCTGTTTAAATAATATCTTCCATCGTATACATTGAAAACACCATTCACATCCGTAATTTCAATCTGCTTATTTGCAATATCCTGCATGATTTGTTTATGTTTTTCTTCTATAAACCGCCATTCAAGACTTTGAAGATAGACCCAATTTACCTCTCCCCCCAACTTTAAACATTCCTTTACCGGAGTTTCTACATATTTCTTTGCATCCCCCCAATATTTCTCGGCAGCTTCTCTCATTTTCATAATTTTTGATTGTCTATTTAAAAAATGCACCCTACTTTGCCGATAGATATACAAATTAACCCGCTCTTTGTCCTTTCTCTTTCTGCCGAGCATCTGCATAAATTCTACCTCAGTATCGGCAATCAGGATAATATTTCTTAATTGTATATCAATTAAACTGATTCCATTATCCATAACAGAAGTGGAAATCAAAACTTTCGCTGATTGTCGGTTATCTTTTTGAATGGAATAAACTTCCTGAGCGCTTTCTGATTCTTCAGCATAATCAGAAGAAAGCATAATTACCTTCTTATCTGCCTCGTCATCTGAATGTTTCCATTTATTTCTCAGCGCTTCTTGAAGTTCCTTACCAAGATTAATGCTGTCAACAAAAATCAGCCATTTTCCATTTCCATTCATTACTAAATCGGAGATTTCATCTTCTCTATTGATAATATGTATATCAAGATAATCATAATTGCACGGAGTTTCATAATTCCATTCCTTGCCTTTGTTTGCTCCATTTACTCCAATCGTGTTTTTCCAATGAAATCCATAGTAAAACGTTTTTTGAAATAAGCGTTTTTCATCATCGGATATTATATAATCCTTTACATTACAAATCGTTGCTGATAAAAAAATCCTAATTTTATTTGAAAATGAAAATATATCTTGTATACACCGAAAAGACAATCCCGTATTAGTATTATAATTTGAGTCTGCCAAAAAATAGTGACACTCATCGCAAATCACATAATCATAATTTTCAAATTCTAATAAAACGGACCGATAGCCCATAGCCTGCTGGCATTTATTCTGAATATTATATCTTATATTAGACATTCTCTTTTCTATTGTTTGATATAACTCAATCTTAATATGATACCGCACTTCAAATAGTTCTCTGGAAAGTTCCCTTTCTAACTGCTGTTTTAAGATGCGTCGATTAACCAGATATAATATTTGTTTTTCTTTCTGATACGCATATGGCAATAAAACATTCAGGATAAAATATGTTTTCCCAGTACCCGTCGGCGAAGATATAAAGATTTTATCATTCGGTTTCCACTTTTGATATTCCCCACCAATGACATCTGATACCGTGTTATTCATTTCAGCCAATGCCGCTTCCTCCTTTGTCTTTCAGTGCAATGGAGGAAAATGGAAATAAGAATATATCTGGCTTTTCCATTTTCCATCGCCTTGATTTGATTTTATCACACCGAAATACAGAACAAAACACATCTGCCACATTTAATACAAATATATATTTCCACTCATCCATCGGCGTTGATGTCAGCGTTGATGTCAAACACAAAAAAACAGGGTTCTCAAGACACCCAAAATGTCTCAAAAACCCTGATTTTACTGCGGATAACAGGACTTGAACCTGCACGGTCTCCCACCAGAACCTAAATCTGGCGCGTCTGCCAATTCCGCCATATCCGCCCGCGGTAAACGGGCTTTTTACAAAGCCCGTTATGTATCATAGCATTCCGGCCTTTTTCTGTCAATCCTTCCGGTACGTTTTCACAGCAGTTGTTCTCGGTTGTTTTTCGGCCGCAGACACAAATTCGAGGTTGAAAAATCAGTGTATTAGCATGATTATTCTGAAAATAACCGTGCCTTTCTCTCAGCCTGCGAACTTTGGGCCGCAGGCACAAATTCGCGGTTGAAAAATCTTTGATTTTTCAACCTAGTCCCCGATATGACGGATGATCTGCCTGTTAATTCGGAACATGAAAAATACCGTCATAAACAGTGACATCAGCTCCGCAATCGGAAACGCCCACCACACATAATTCACATTTCCCGCAAGGGATAAAAGATACGCCGCCGGAAGCAGCACCACCAGCTGTCTTGCAATCGATACGATCATACTGTACACAGCCCGGCCCAATGCCTGAAACACCGTACCGCATATAATACAGAAACCGGCCAGCAGATAACTGATACTGATCGTGCGCAGCGCAGGAACACCGATTGCGAGCATTGTCTCCGAAGCGTCAAACATCAATAATAGCCGTTCCGGAATGAGGTTGAAAACCGCAAGACCGATTATCATCGCGATAAACGCATATAAAATACCGAGTTTAACCGTTTTCAGAAAACGATCCTTTTTCCCGGCCCCAAAATTATAGGCCAGAATCGGCACCAGACCGTTATTCATACCAAAAATCGGCATAAAGACAAAACTTTGCAGTTTAAAATAAACCCCGAACACAGCCGCTGCCGTGGAGGAAAAAGAAATCAGAATCAAATTCATCCCATAGGTCATCAAAGAGCCGATTGCCTGCATAATCATGGAAGGAATCCCCACCGCGTAAATCTGTCCGATAATTTCTCCGTCAGGCCTTAATCCTTCTTTTCTGATTTTTACTTCTTCATTTTTCTTAAAATTGATATACAAAGCCAAAAATCCGGCAATGATCTGCCCGATTACCGTCGCGACGGCCGCGCCCTTCACTCCCATCTTCGGCATACCGCCCAATCCGAAAATCAGAATCGGATCCAGTATGATATTGATGATCGCTCCGGCTCCCTGCGTCAGCATCGTATAGAACGTTTTTCCCGTAGCCTGCAGCAGGCGCTCAAACGTAAACTGCATAAAGATACCGAAAGAACAACAGCAGACAATGGTCAGGTAGTCTGTTCCGAACCGTAAAATTTCCGCATCGTCCGTCTGGCTTCTGTAAAAAGGCGCCACGCCGAAAATCCCGACTGCCACAAAGAGCAAAAAACTGGCCGCCATCAAAATAATCCCGTTACAGGCGCATTTATTCACTTTCTCAAAATCTTTTTCCCCAAGAGAACGGGAAAGCACCGCATTGATGCCGACACAGGTTCCGGCCGCAGCCGCGATCATCAGGCTTTGTATCGGAAAGGCGAGCGATACCGCCGTCAGGGCATTCTCGTTAATCTTCGCCACAAAAATACTGTCAACGACATTATACAGCGCCTGCACCAGCATCGAAATCACCATCGGCAGGGACATTGTGATCAACAGCCGGTTGACAGGCATCGTTCCCATTTTATTTTCTTTTGTCTGTTCCATATAAATCCTCCGTTTTCTGAAAAAAAAGAAAGCTCAGATAAACCGAACTTACTTTCGCATTTTCCTATAAAATTAAATAAATTATCGGATAGTCGCACAGGGGTTCGAATCCCCTTTTACTCCCCGTATTATTTTAATGAGCCACTGGGGATATCGCACAGGGGTTCGAATCCCCGCTTTACTCCTCATATTGTTTTAATGAGCCACTGGGGATTCGAACCCCAGACAACTTGATTAAAAGTCAAGTGCTCTACCACCTGAGCTAGTGGCCCGTATAACTGGGCTAGCTGGATTCGAACCAGCGAATGCAGGAGTCAAAGTCCTGTGCCTTACCGCTTGGCGATAGCCCAATAAACAGAAAGCGCGAAACGAGATTCGAACTCGCGGCCCTCGCCTTGGCAAGGCGATGCTCTACCACTGAGCCATTCGCGCATATGTCGTGCAGTCGAGGGGACTTGAACCCCTACCCAGAAACCCGGACTAGATCCTTAGTCTAGCGCGTATGCCAATTCCGCCACGACTGCTTAAATAAAATGAGTCACTCGGGGCTCGAACCCGAGACACCTGGATTAAAAGTCCAGTGCTCTACCTACTGAGCTAGTGACCCATACAATAATTAAAATTAAGGGTGGATAGTGGGATTCGAACCCACGGCCTCCAGAGCCACAATCTGGCGCGCTAACCAACTGCGCCATACCCACCATACACCATAGGCTTTTCCAACCACTTTTTTTAAATATCGGGGTGACAGGATTTGAACCTGCGACCTCCTGATCCCAAATCAGGCGCGCTAGCCAAACTACGCTACACCCCGTTAATATTCCAGCCACCACTTACTTTCCCAAGCAGTCCCCCGCTAAGTATCATCAGCCGTTTGCGTCTTAACCGTCGTGTTCGGAATGGATACGGGTGTGTCCCACAAACGTATCGTCACTGGAAGTCTTTCTTCTTCAGGTTCTATACACCCTCAAAACTGAACACAAGATATATTATAGTCATTCTCTCTTATTTTGTCAATACTTTTTTATTCCTTTTTTTCTATTTCTTTCTGCTTTTCCTTCTTTTTAGGTCAAGCCCTCGGTCTATTAGTATTGGTCAGCTTAATACATTACTGTACTTACACCTCCAACCTATCTACCTCGTCGTCTTCAAGGGACCTTACTCACTTGCGTTTTGGGATATCTTATCTTGAGGGTGGCTTCACGCTTAGATGCCTTCAGCGTTTATCCAGTCCATACTTAGCTACCCAGCTGTGCAGTCGGTCTGCAACTGGTTCACCAGTGGTATGTCCATTCCGGTCCTCTCGTACTAAGAACAGCTCCTCTCAAATATCCTACGCCCACAACGGATAGGGACCGAACTGTCTCACGACGTTCTGAACCCAGCTCGCGTACCGCTTTAATGGGCGAACAGCCCAACCCTTGGGACCTACTTCAGCCCCAGGATGCGATGAGCCGACATCGAGGTGCCAAACCACTCCGTCGATGTGAACTCTTGGGAGTGATAAG
>ERZ808054.837-NODE-837-length-22696-cov-9.219196_pt1 | contig 22696 bp, 18 predicted proteins | sample MGYA00380201_ERZ808054 | MGnify/ENA primary metagenome ERZ808054 (study PRJEB31490, sample SAMN06133419) | mouse gut metagenome | isolation source: Z5_2 | host: mice | place: China: Chengdu | collected 2015-05 ...
AAGCCTACACAAGAACAGTTGAAAGAAATTGAGGAAGCAAAAAACAGTCCTATTATATTTGATGAAGATTGCGAGGAGTTGTCACCAGCTATGGTGAAAGCTTTTAAGAGTGCAGTGGTACAGAGAAATCGTAAGAAAAAGGCGTAGGTGTGTTAACATATTTATGGAATAAAGTGGTTTATGAAAGCAGGAAATCTTAAGATTGAAATATCCTGCTTTTTGTGTATACACGAGCACCCAAAGGAAATATGTCAGCAGAGGCTGACGGGTGCCCTATAACCCCCAATACGTGATAAGGCACGGTGTTAGAGAGTCAATACGAAAAAGAAAGTACCGCTTGCGATCGTTGTGGAAGAAATGCTTATGCCGGAAGAACTTGTGACATGGAAACGGATAAAAGGAGCGCAGGAAAGCCTGCTTGATGTGGAGGAGAACGGAGTCGGATAGATATGAATTATGTAATAGGAGACATTCATAATGACAATAGAAGATTTTCTAGGATGCTGGAAAAGATAAATTTTTCAGAAGAAGACCAATTATTTTTATTGGGCGATTTATTTGATAGAAATTTAAATGAGCCGGATCCCTTAGGCGTATATTTTAATGTTTTAAAGTTAGGGAACAAATGCACCGTAATCAGAGGAAATCATGACACGTGGTTAGCCAAATATATTATGAATTATTTTCATACGCCAGAAAAGAAACGAAAGCGGTTAGTGCCATATCCATATAATTCTTTCACCATCTTTTTGGAGCATTTGACAAAAGTCGATATGATAAGGATGGCAGAGGAGATTATGGAGTGGCCTCTGCAAATATGTGTCGAAACGGACGGGATAAAATACTTGCTAGCGCATGCCTGTACTTCCATGCCGGATAGAAGAATGCAGGAAGATTATTATCTGATGGGCAGTTATTTTACGGGAGACGAATGGTACGAGTCATTTTTGACTGATGGAAAGAGTGGATATGTTTCCGTTTGTGGACATGCAAATATTATGGGAGACGGTAAAATATGGAAAAATAAAATTAAGAATGTTTATATGTGCGACTGCGGATGTGGCTTCAGGGATGGCAGGTTAGGTTGTCTGTGTCTGGAGACGAGAGAGGAAATATATATACCATGAAAAAATCAAAACCCTATAGGATATGAATGACCGGGAGGATATATGGAAAAATTGATGAAGGGCGAGGATTTGGAGTTTTTGGCAGAAAGTATGCCGGATAAAAGAAATGACGGAAGAACTTCAATGCTTCAAAGAAAAATCAAATGAATAAACAGAAGGAGGTTTCCATATGAGATATATTGTTGCTGATATACACGGATGTTATCATCAGTATCAGATGCTGCTTGAGAAGATTCAATTTTCCGAAAAGGACGAATTGTACGTTCTTGGTGACGTCGTAGACCGTGGGCCGGAACCGATTAAGGTTTTGCAGGATATGATGAAGAGGACGAATGTTATCTTTATCTTGGGTAATCATGATTTTATCATGTATACACTTATGAAAAAACTGTCTGTGGAGATTACAGAAGAGAATTATGATAAGCATTTGACGACAGATCTCCTTTGGGATTATAATTTATGGCTACAGGATGGCGGACAGGTTACAGCGGAGCAATTTAGCAAACTAAGCTATTTTGAGAAAATGGATATGCTGGACTACATAGCAGGGGCATCTTTATATGAAGTGATACAAAATAACGGAAAAGAATATAGACTTGTCCATGCCGGACTTAGTAATTTTACACCGGATAAAGCGATGGATGAGTATGATTTATATGATTTTCTGCAAGAGAGGACAGATTACACCAAAAGATATTATCCGCAGAAGAATATCTTTCTGGTAACGGGACATACGCCGACTATTTTTATAAAAGACTGGGAAAAAACGAAAGTATATATGAAAAACGGTCATATTGCCTTGGACTGTGCCTGTGTGGTGGGAGGAAAACTGGCGGCATTCTGCATAGAGACAGAGGAAACTGTCTATGTGGATGGACTTTGAAACGTGGAATATCAAGAATTACAGGTCTTGTAGAAGACGGGAGCAGGGGAAAGGACAATAGACACAAAAAGGGTATTGCACAAGCCGGATGGAAGTCGATGAGCAATTAGAAAGAGTTGGAAATAGCGCGTGAGAATATCAAAAAAGGAATAAAAAATGCAAAATCAGGAAAAATAATTGAAATACAGTACTATTTGTGCTAAAGTAAGGCTTGCGGAGGTAGAAGATTATGGAGAGCATTGTAAGGTTATCTTCGTTGAAGATTTCTAATATTAAGAATGTCAGAACCGGGCAAATTGTTATGCCATGTACCTGCCAAAAGCATCTGACATATAAAACTGCGGAAGTGTTAGGATTGTATGGTCAAAATGGTTCTGGAAAAACTGCTGTTATTGATACATTGTATTATTTGCAGAAAATTATGATTGGTTGTACGCTTGAGGAGGAAATTGAGGATTACATTGATGCAGGCAGTAATCAAGCAGAGATTATGGCTGATTTTAATATTTTTATAGAAACAGTAATCTATGAAGTTTGTTATAGGATAATTTTGCAGAGAAGTGGACATGGTGCCAATATTGCGCAAGAGACATTGAGCTGTGCGATCAGTAAAGACGATTATAGAAGTAATAAAACAGTGTTTATGGATTATCGGCGTTCGAATCGTGAAACAGTGTTTATCCCCAAGAAAAGACTGGATGAGATCGTAGAAGCAAATGCTGAAAATAAAACAGATTTAGTCGTCGCCAGAAAGATTGCTGAAAAAAGTAATTGCTCTTATATTTTTGGAGAGAGTAGCAGAGAAATATTCTGCCAGAATTATGAGAATCATTTCAAGGATTATGCAGAAGTGATAAAGGCGTTATTTCAATTTGCTTTAAAGGATTTATTTGTCATTCGCAATACGCATTCCGGCGTAATTTCTGCAAACTTTTTACTTCCTATGGCATTTAAAATTGAACAGAACGAAATCGAAATGAAGGGTGATTTTGCTGTTCCATTGACAGAACCTGTCGTTTTGAATGAAGAGCGGAAAAAAGTTTTAGATACGATTGTAGAGCAGATTAACATGGTGTTGTATACGATTATTCCAGGGATGAAAATAGATGTCTATCATTATGGAATGCAGTTGACAGATTCTGGAGAGAACGGTTATAGGGTCGAGCTTGTCTCTATTCGGGAAAATATGCCGCCGATTCCTATTCGAATGGAGTCGGAAGGAATCATCAAAATTATTTCTATTTTAAACGCCTTGATTCAGGCTTTTGGCAATCCTTCCATCTGCCTTGCAATTGATGAGCTGGACGCGGGTATTTTTGAGTATATGCTGGGAGAGCTGCTTGATATTTTCAATAAAAGTGCGAAAGGACAGCTAATATTTACTTCACATAATCTACGTGCTTTGGAAATGCTGGATAAAGAAAATATTATGTTTTCTACTGTCAATCCAGAAAGAAGATATATTCGGATGAAAAATATAAAAGCATCAAATAATTTAAGAGATACGTATATCAGGGGGATTACCCTTGGCGGACAGGATGAGGTGATTTATGAAGAAACAGACAGTTTGAGAATTGCACGGGCATTTAGAAAGGCAGGTAGAACGATACAGCATGAGTGAAAAGAAAGTGATTGCATTCATAGTGGAAGGTCCAAGTGATGAGTCTGCACTATAAATTCTTTAAATCGATATACGAATATGCATCTGATATTTTGATGTTGCTACCTTATGCAAACGCGACATACGAACCCCCATGATTCCTTTGCGGAATCATAAATCCAGATGAGAAATGACGTATTTTAGCATTTCTCGGAAATTTTATAAAAGTATTGTGAGGAACTATCATGCCGGCATATTTTTCATTAACATTTGAAATGAATAAAAGTCACAATGCTATGAAAGATTTTTATGAAAATTTAATTTATGCAGGGCTTGTGTTTCAGAGTGGTTATTGTGGATTTGAGAATGAACGTTTTGAAGATATTATCACATGGAATCAAAATAAATTAGATGAAAATTTTGAACTTGGATACACTGAACATCATTCGCATGATTATAGGCAAATGCTATTTCATTATGTTGACTTTTCAGAAGTAAGAGTATTTGTCATGAATGATCGAACAGAGCGAACATTCTCCTTTGATGTCATAATTCCTGAGAGCGATTTGTTGAATGATACGAAAGACAATGAAGGAAGATATTCTGTCCAGCGAAACTTCGAAAGAATGGAAAGACTAAAATCCGTTGCAAAAAAGATGTGGGTGAACAGTAGTGTTTTGGCAATACAAACAGGGTGGGAATGTTCGGATATTCCACCTTCCGCAGAAGACATTGCAAGAGGCATTCAACCACAGACCGAACCTTTTTGCATTATTCAAGCTGTCTCAGTTGTAAAAGATCAAGATCATATTTATGAATATATTCAAAGAAATGGAGTATTGATCGAAGAAGCTTGAGCAACAATGGATTTCTTAATGAAATCAAACCATCTTTGTCAAAAGCTGCGCTGCCAATTTTTGCGAACTTGACACATCCCGCAATGCGATATAAAATTGTCTTGTATCAATAGATATGATGACTGATGCAGCGTCGTGCTGAAAAGTTAACGAAAACAAGTTTTGAAATAGGTCTTAGTGTCTTATGGAAATTATGGTAATTACTATTTTGCCACAAGTGGTATTGATAGAAATAGTAGCATTTTTTATTACGATAAGTACCAGCGAGACAGCACTAGGGCGCAGGAGCAAATAAAATGAAATTAATCATACAAATCCCCTGTTACAACGAGGCGGAGACGCTAGAGATCGCGTTGAATGACCTGCCGCGCCACATTGACGGGATTGACGAGATCGAGTATCTGATCATAAATGACGGAAGTGACGATGACACAGAGCGCATTGCCTTGGATTGGGGCGTACATTATGTGGTGCACTTTAAGCGGAATCTCGGACTTGCAAAGGGATTTCTCGCGGGAATCGACTTGGCGCTGCGCAATGGTGCGGACATTATCGTAAACACAGACGCGGACAATCAATACAGCGGTGCGGATATTGAGAAGCTGGTGCAGCCAATCCTAGAGAAGAAGGCGGACATCGTCATCGGTGAGCGTCCGATTGATGAGATTGAAGAATTTTCCTGGGTTAAGAAAAAACTACAGCGCCTAGGAAGCTGGGTAGTGCGCGCGGCGTCCAAAACTGATATTCCCGATGCGCCCAGCGGTTTTCGTGCCTACAGCAAGAAAGCAGCTATGCGCGTCAATGTACATAATGAGTACACTTATACATTGGAAACGATCGTGCAGGCAGGCAGGAATAAGATGGCGATCACATCGGTTCCCGTACATACGAACCCGGAGCTGCGCAAGTCAAGACTGATGAGTTCCATGGGCGGATATATCAAGAAGTCTGTGCTGACTATCCTGCGCGCTGTTTTGATGTACAAGCCAATGAAAATCTTTACCCTGATCAGCGCGGTGTTTATTTTGTTCGGTACGGCGATTGGCATTCGCTTTTTGCTTTTTTATTTCAGCGGTGATGGCTCTGGCCATACGCAGTCGCTCATTCTGGCGGCGATGATGATTATTATCGGCTTTCAGACGCTGGTGACGGGAATGCAGGCAGATATTATCTCCGCAAATCGAAAACTGCTCGAGGATGTGCAGTTTCGCGTGAAGAAGCTGGAGCTGGGACTGCTCGACGCTGAGGGAGAGAAGAAACAGGAAGAAACCAAGTGCGAGTACGCAAAGAAGCGTTGTATCAGATCGGAAGAATAAACTACGAGAAGGCAAGACGGCCTGAAAGAAGCGCAATACATTCGGATGTTGTATAAGGCAAACGGAATGCAGATATGAGTAAAAACTGATAAGAATAAGTGTGCAAATATGTGCAAAATAAAAGATAAAAATGTGCATAATTTGTGGTTATATATTGTACAATCACAGAAATAAACAATTATAAAGGGCAAAACATAGTAATAAATTATGAAAAGTAAATTTTAGCTAAAAAGAGCTTTTCAAATGAAGATTTATGTTATATAATCATGGAGTACCTAAGCGATAAACATATTTTAGGTAAAATAAACTTAATTTTGCGTAAGTGCTTTGCTATTGTTTCAGAGCAGCTTTGACGGAGATCATGAGCAAGGTAACTGTACCGTATATAATTTAGCTTACATCGTAAGCGAGTTATACTCGCTATTCGCTCTCTCAATAACGCCCGCAGATCTACATGGATTTGCGGGTTTTTTATGCACATGGGCGTCCTAAGGAACAATGTCAGCAGAGGCTGACGGATGCCCAGCGCGTATTCTGCATTGTTCGAAGGGTGCATTTTTGATACATGTGCTGGCAGTGGGAAGGAGATTGTTATGAATATAGGGATATTTGATTCTGGAATTGGCGGCATGACACTGCTGCATCAGGCGTTGGTGTTGATGCCGCAGGAGAATTTTATTTTTTATGCGGATACGGACCATGTTCCTTATGGAACCAAGAGCAGGGAACAGGTTGCATCCTATGTGGATGAGGTAATACGCTTTATGATAGCGCACAACTGTAAGGCTGTGGTGATCGCATGCAATACGGCTACAGCAGTGGCGGCGGACCAGATGCGCAGTAAATACTGTGATCTTCCTATTATCGGGATTGAGCCGGCGGTGAAGCCAGCAGTGGTGGAGAGTGATGGAAAGCGTGTGATGGTGATCGCAACGCCGCTCACAGTCCATGAGAAAAGGCTGCAAAAGCTGCTGGAGCGCGTGGACGATGAACATCTCGTTGATCTATTGGAGCTTCCGGGGCTTGTGGAGTTTGCAGAGCGTGGGGAATTTGTATCGGAGCGTGTGACAGCATATTTAAAAGAAAGATTTGCGGGCTATGCGCTGGACCAGTATGGGGAGTTGGTGTTGGGCTGCACGCATTTTAATTATTTTAAAGATACATTTCAGGAACTGCTGCCGCAGGGGATTCATATGATTGACGGGAGTCTTGGCACTGTGCGCCAGCTGATGCGGGTGCTCGAATCAAAGGGGGCGCTTGCGCAGTCAGCAGCGGATGGGAGAGCGGGCGGTCAGGTCAGATACTTTGTGTCCGGGCGAGAGATTTGTGATACAGAAGGACTTGAAAAGATCAGAAAGCTGCACGAGCGATTGGAACGGATGAGCGTGATTCAGTGATAAGTATGGTAAAAAACCGGAAAGCATTTGCCTTTCCGGTTTTTTATGCACATAGGTACACCAAGGAAGCTTGTCAGCAGAGGCTATTCCAAATTCAGCCTTTTGGTCATCATATGCACATTCGCAAAGTACATACCTACTGCCAGAAGGATGGTTGTGAACAGTGATAGGTTCATGGTCGGCGACATGATGCCAAAAACGGTAACGTCACGGCTGTATGAGCCAGTCAGCATTTTGGTATACATAGGTAAAGCGGAGATATACCCCACGATGAACATAACAAACTGTACGATAAAATATGCACAGATCGCGCCTATAACGCGGTGCTTGGCATAGAGCTGTCCTAGTGACACACAGCCAAACAGGGTGATAATATTTGCGGTAATGCCAATAACACTGTATATTACTAGATATGCGATCCAGTAGCTAATGCGAATACCAAAATCTTTCATAAAACTCTCAGCGATCAGGGAGAGCTGAAATGAAAGTTGGTCGTACAATTCAGCGTAGCTGTATTCAGGTATGAAGGAAAAAACATGTCGTATGCCTACCTGTAAGATGATAAATATACTTAACATAATGGAAATTATCATCAATAGCTGCGTGAGAACAGCGGCAAGAAGCTTGCTGTTCAAAATCTGGTATGCTGTCGCTGGCAGCGTATGAGTCAGATATCCCTGATCAGTGTAGCAGGTTTTGTAAAAGCGCACGACGACAATGAGTGTCGTGCCAAGCGTACAGCCTATGATGCCAAAGTAATATAAAAAGAAAGAGAGCATGAGTGCCATGGCCGAATACCACGCAATTGTCTGGTCGAGCTTGGGATTGATGGTGAGGATGACACCGCAGGTCAGCACCATGGTTCCCGCGAGCACAATTATCATGATCATAAGAGGGAAACGCAGACCCATCCATTCATATTTTAAAAGTTTTCTTAACATGCATATACCTCCCTGAAGTACGTATCTACGGATTTGCCCATCTGGCTTCGAATCGAATCGACGGATGTATACAGCATCAAAGAGCCGTTTTTCATAAAAATCACGTCGTCTAGTACATTTTCAATGTCAGAGATCAAATGTGTTGACAAGATAATCGTTGAGCCCGGATTATAGTTGGTGATGATGGTGCGCAGGATATAATCCCTCGCGGCGGGGTCCACGCCGGCAATCGGTTCGTCGAGGATATAGAGGTCTGCCTGTCTGCTCATCACAAGGATTAACTGGACCTTCTCCTTGGTGCCTTTAGAGAGCGTCTTTAAGCGTGCGTCTGAGCTGATGCCAAGTGCGCCCAGCATACCATACGCCTTCTCTGTCGAGAAATCCTCATAAAAGTCAGCGAAGTATGTTACCATCTGCGAGACCTTCATGCTATTGTCCAGATAGGTGCGCTCGGGCAGGTAGGAGATGACCTTCTTGGTTGCCGGACAGGGGGACATGCCGTTGATGAGCACATTGCCGCTTGTCGGCGCGAGAAGTCCGTTGATCATCTTGATCAGCGTTGTCTTGCCGCAGCCGTTTGGTCCCAGCAGTCCGATAATGCGTCCCCTTGGAATGACAAGGTTCATGTGAAAGACAGACATATACGTTCCCATGCCAGGATAGCGCTTGCACAGATCGTTTAGCTGCAAAAGCGGCATGTTGGAATAGGGTGCAGACATCTTGTCATAGTCCACGTATATGGGGTCTTTTGGGATGTTATTGTCCTGTGCAGGCAAAGCTTGCATAGAGTCGTTAGGCGTGTATGCCGTGTTGATGTTGTTTTCGTCCATGTTTGTTCCCTCCTCAGATCAATTTATTAGATAATGCTTTTTACCAGTTCTAAGATCTCCTGGTCATTGTAACCAAGCTCCCGCATATTGGCGAAAAAGCTGTTTACCTGTGACAAAGCCAGCTCGTGCTTGGCTTCCTCTATTTTCGCGAGATTTTCTGTCACTACGCGGCCGCTGTTTCGCTGTGTCACGATGAGACCACTGTGCTCTAGCTCAGCGAATGCCCGCTGCATTGTGTTGGGGTTGACACTTGCCTCCGCGGCCAGCTCCCGAACGCTGGGAAGCCTGTTGCCAGCTTTGTAGATGCCACACACGATGCGGATAAGTATTTTATCGTATAATTGCGAATAGATCGGACGGTCAGAGTTCATTTGCCATGCCATTTGTTTACCTCCTTGTGTATCATTTGATTAATACACTAATACAATAATACATTTGGAAAAGAATGTCAATACCTAATTTACAAATACCCAAAATTTTCCGTTTAAGGGTTTCAATGCGGAAAAAATCATGCTACAATGGGGTTTATGGATAAATTAAGACAATTGTTAACCAATTATATTGATGAAAATGAAATGATACTGCGTGCTACGCTCAGCAATTCCCGCGACCGGGAAAAGATACAGAAGCTTCGCATACGTCCAGTGCTCAGAAAGGAGGCACTGTCTTACCAGGCGGAGCGGTTTGTGGGGACGAAGGCATACCATGAGAATCTCAGTCCAGAGGAGCTTCCCGCACTGATAACAGCGGCGCTGGCGACGGATTTCAGGCAGCTTGAGCTGACGGCACAGCGGCATAGTCTGACAGTGCTTGTGAGCAAAAAAGGAAAACTCACAATCAAGGAAAAGGAGACAGCGGAACAAAAGCAGGCGCAGGATATCGATCTTTCTCATAATAAACAAAAGCAGTACATTCTGCCTCAGGATGAGCCTGTGCCGTTTCTGGTGGCGCTCGGTGTGCAGAATGCCGAGGGGAAAGTCCTCAAAGCAAAGTATGATAAGTTTCGTCAGATCAACCGCTATCTGGAGTTTGTGCGCGATATCCTTCCGAATCTGCCCAAGGAGGAGGGGCAGCTTAAAATCATTGATTTTGGCTGTGGGAAGTCTTATCTGACGTTTGCGCTTTATTATTATCTGAAAGTTATGAATGGATATGATGTCGTGATTGCCGGATTGGACCTGAAAGCGGATGTGATTGCGGATTGTCAGGCACTTGCGGATAAATTGGAGTATGACGGGTTAAAATTTCAGGTAGGAGATATTGGAACCTATGACAATACCGACAGCGTGGATATGGTGGTCACGCTTCATGCCTGCGATACGGCGACAGATTATGCGATAGCAAGGGCAGTGCAATGGAAGGCGCGGGTGATTTTATCGGTTCCTTGCTGTCAGCATGAAATGAACCGTCAGCTTGCGTGTGAACCGCTTGCGCCGATTCTGCGCTATGGGCTGATCAGGGAGCGCATGGCGGCGCTCATGACAGATGCAGTCCGCGCAAATCTGCTGGAGGAGTGCGGCTATGACACACAGATTCTTGAATTTATCGATATGGAGCATACGCCCAAAAATATATTGATACGGGCGGTCAGGAAAAATCAAATGAAATACCATGCAGGGACAAAGGTGCGAGAGGAGCTGACAAAGCTGGAGGAATTTCTGCATATCAGCCCCAAACTTCAGACATTATTGGAACAGGTTGAGTAGATGGAGTTGAGTATATGAAGAAGGTTATCAGCAAACTGACGGTCTGCATTGTGGTCTTTGTCATCACACTTTTTGTGAGCAGCAGCATTTACAATAAAGGAAACAAGGAACTGACAACAAACATGGCGCAGGCGACACTTCCGCTGGTGCACATCACGACCAGAGGGATTGCGTACAATTACTTGCACGGGCTGCGGCAGGAGATGGATGGGAGCTTTTTCAGAGATACGATTACGCCGCTTGGGGACGGGCGGACGCTGGGGTTCGTGATCGACAAGTATGGCAATGACATCAGCGACATCACCTTTGAGGTCAGAAGCATTGACGGGACACGCCTTGTTGAGAAAACGAAGGTCAGCGAGTACCAGGAGACCGGGGACAGCATACAGGCGACGGTCACGATCAAAGATCTGATAGAGACTGGCGTGGAGTATAACTGGATTTTGATGCTAAAAATCAACGATGAGACGGTGCGGTATTATACGCGTATCATTGACAGTGAGGAGTATCATACTTACGAGAAGCTCAGCTTTGTCAAGGCGTTTCATGACAAGACTTTCGACAAGGAGCGCGCAAAGGATCTAGTGACCTATCTGGAGCCTAACTCTAAGGGGGATAATACGACCCTGAGTCATGTGGATATCCACTGTAGCCTCAAGCAGATCACATGGGCGGATTTGAATGTGAAGCAGATCTCACAGCCTCAGATAATAATCAGTGAGATTGAGTCGCAGACAGCGTCCATTCGAATGCATTTCAGGGTGCAGACCAAGGAGGGGAAAAAGACTGATCAGTACAATGTAGTTGAATTTTTTAGAATCCGGTATACGCCGGACAGAACGTATGTGCTCGATTACGAGCGGAGTATGAATCAGATCTTTGACCCGGAGGCAGACGTGTACGGGGGCAGCAAGATCATGCTCGGGATTCGCGATGACAATGTGCAGATGATGGAGAGCGATGGCGGTTCGAATCTAGCATTTGTCAATGAAAACCAGCTCTTTTGCTATCACGCGGCGGACAAGAAGATTGCGTATCTGTTCAGTTTTTACGATGGGGATGACCCGCGTAGCAATTATGACAACCATGATATTAAGATTCTGAATGTGGATGAGACAGAGAATGTACGCTTTATGGTGTATGGTTATATGAACCGCGGACGGCACGAGGGCAGCATCGGCGTGCAGGTTTATGAGTACAATGGAATGCTCAACACGGTTGAGGAGTTGATTTTTATTCCGTATAACAAGGCGTATGCCACATTGAAAACAGACATGGAGCAGCTTTCTTATATCAACAAAAACGGGGTGTTTTATATCTATCTCGACGGCTCCATACTGGCAATTGACCTGATGAATCTGACGTGTGACGAGATTGCCCAGAATTTGCAGCAAGGGAGTTTTCAGGTCTCCAACACGAACAAGATGCTGGTGTGGCAAAATTCTGCTGACGCATATGACTGTACCAAGTTGATTTTGATGAATCTGAATACAGGCGAGACGCAGGAGATCGAGGCTTCTGGCTCTAGCCGGATGCTGCCGCTTGGATTTATCGAGGAAGATCTCATCTATGGCGTTGCGGAGTACGACGATATCCGCATTGATTTTTCGGGTTCTGTGACATTTCCAATGAATACTGTCTATATCCAGAATGAGCGGGGGGAAGTTCTAAAGACGTATCAACAGGAGGGGATCTATGTGACAGAGGCGGCGATCGAGGATAATCTGATTACGCTCACGCGGGTTGTCAAGCAGGAGGAAGGCGGCTATGTTGACACCACAGATGATCAGATCGTCAACAACCTGGTGGATGAGAGCGGATATAATTCCTCTGAAGTGGTTGTGACCCAGACATATGAGAAGATTGTCCAGCTTGTCCTCAAAAATGCCATGGAGACCAAAAAGCTCAAAATCACCAAACCATTACAAGTATTGTTTGAGGGCGCCAGACAGCTTGCGGTGGAGGTTGAGCAGCCAGTGAGCCGATACTATGTATATGGAAGGTATGGGATTGACGGCACATTTACGCATGAGTCGGAGGCGATCAACCTCGCTTACAGAATCAGCGGGACCGTGGTCAATCAGAATGGCGATTATATCTGGAAGCGCACATCGCGCAGCACGAGAAATCAGATTATGGCAATCACCGGAAAGCAGCGGGGAGAGGATAACTCAGACTTGGCGGTATGCCTTGAGACAATCTTGGAATTTTGCGGGAGCATAAAGAATGTACAGCCCATGCTTGACCAAGGAAAGACCGTGCGGCAGATTTTGGAGGAGAATATCAATGGCGCGACGGCGCTGGATTTGAGAGGTGTGAGTCTGGATGCGATATTGTACTATGTGAATCAGGATATACCGGTGCTGGTATCGCTGGCGGACGACAGTGCGATGCTGGTGATCGGGTTTAATGAGTTGAATGTTGTGGTGATGAATCCAGAGACAGGAACAGTATATAAGGTGGGGGTGAATGACGCGACGGAGTTATTTCGGCAGAATGGAAACGCGTTTATCACGTATATAAAGAAGAAATAAGGGAGAGCATTAAAATGATAAAGGAAAACAAAAGAACAGGATTGGAGATTGTGCGCGCACTGCTGCTGGCAGCAGTGTTGTGGTTTGGCATCTGCGGCGCGCTTGTGGCACATGCCGCAGAAATTGCCGTCACAGTGGAACAGTGTGTCATATCCGGGAAAAATGTGAATGTGACAGCGACAAGTATAGCAGTGCCGGCGTCGGCTGATGGAAAGTATTATCTCTTTGAATTAAAGCCGTATGAGCTGGCTGTCGGCGCGCGCAAAGACTACTGCGCAGAGGCACCTGCGGCGGCTGCCGCTTCGTTTAGCGTGCCGCTAAACCTAAACAGTGCATCCTCTAGGCTGTATTCGCGCTTTGTGGTCACGATACAGCAAAACGGTACTTTCGTACCAGTCAGCAATGAGATGTATATCACCAATCCTGAAGCAGTGGCATCAAAATCAACGAATTATCCAGTCAGGAGTAAAAAAGGGCTGACTGCGGATTCGCGCTACAGTGAAGAACTTGCCAGCCTGGGGGTGGGATTTGCCTCCTATGAGCTTGATGTCAGCCGTTTTTTTACGGCAGGCGGGATTCCATACAATTATAATGGAAAGACATACAGTTTTAACGCGTCAGTGGTCCGCGAGTACGATGTCATCTGCACCAGGCTTGCGGGAGCAGGCTGCAATGTGGTCATGGTCATCAAAAACTCGTATCGTTCGGCAGTAGCAGATATGGTGGTTCCGTCAGGACGCACTGCCGGGAAGAGCTGTTATGCGTTTAATGTCGATGAACAGCTCCCGACAGAGAAACTTGAGGCGCTGATGTCCTTCCTGGCAAACCGTTATTCAGGCGCCATGGGAACAATCCATACATGGGTGATCGGGAATGAGGTAAATTCCAGCAATCCTTGGCACTATATGGGCAACGTGTCGGCGGATGCGCTTGCGGCGCATTATGCGAAAGAGTTTCGGGTGTGCTATAACGCGATCAAAAGCCAGAACAGCGGCGCGCGCGTGTTTACCAGCTTTGATCAGCGCTGGAACTATAAGGACGGTACGCGGGGACAGTTTACTGCCAAGGAGATTTTGGACAAGTTTGCGGCGTATATCAGCATCAATGGAAACATTGATTGGGGCCTTTCCTTTCATCCGTATCCGGCGCCGATGCACAATTGTCGGTTCTGGAGTTTTCCAGCCGAGTATGCACGGCTGAATCTGATCGATCACACGGATGATTCCAAATTTGTCAACCCTGCAAATACCGATGTGGTCACAAATCATATGATGCAGCCTGCCATGCTCGCACCCAACGGCAGTGTGCGGCATATCCTGATCACGGAGATGGGCTTTACCTCATATAGCACAAGTATCCCGACCGATGAGCTGACACAGGCGGCGTCCATAGTCTTTGCCTACAAGCTGACTTCGTCGAACCCGCTCATTGAAGGCATCGTCTTTCACAGGCAGGTAGACCATGTGGAAGAGCTTACAGGTGATGGCATGGCGCTCGGCATCCGCACAGAGAAGGGCGTCAAATACGCATACGGTGTCTTTGCGAACATGGATAAGGGTAACTCGCCGGAGTACACGGACTTTGCGCTGCCAATACTGGGCATCTCTAGTTGGTCTCAGGTGGGACTGGAGTAATCAACAGAAACAGCAGAATCGCAGGATTGATGCTTGTCAAAACATATTGGAAATGCTATACTTTTTATAACTGTTAACTATTTTCATTCATTTTCTCAGGAATCTGCGTCGTAATCAGGGATTCCATACATAGGAGGTATTTAAATTAATGAAGAAAAAATTGACTCTCTGGGCAGCGCTCTGCATGGTATTTGTGTGCTTTATGTCTATGACTGCGGCTGCTGCGGGAACAGCAACAATCAGCCAATGCATCATCAGCGGCGGCAATCAGATCACGGTCGTTGCGGCTGCTGACGGCGTGCCGAGCGAAGACGGAAATTTGTACTTGTTTGAGATGAAGCCTTATCAGAGCTCCATCAGCGGAAGGGCTGATTTCTGTGCAGTCACGCCGAACGCACCTACAGTGACTTTCGTGACGACACTTGACCAGGGTACAGCCAATTCCAAGCTCTATTCCAAGTTCGTTGTGGCAGCAGTGCAGGGTGGTGCATTCGTGCCAGTCAGCCAGGAATTTTATATCACAAATCCTGAGGCGCTTGCCACACACACCGCTGTGAACCCGGTTCCGCTATCAATCAAGGGTATCACGGCAGACAATGCGGCGATGGTGTCTATGCCGGATCTCGGCGTACAGCACGCAAGCTATGAGATGGCAATCGACAGATTCTTTCAGCCGGGACCATCGATCGCTTACAATTACAACGGAAAAACCTATAATTTTAATCAGGGTATTGTGGCAGAGTATGATATGGTCATGACAATTTTTGCCTCACAGAAGGTTGAGGTGACAATGAACCTTGTCAACTACTACAATGCGGCGACAGCCCTCACAGTAAAGCCTTCAGGGCGTGTGCCTGGATACAGACATTACGCGTTTAACACAGATGAGCAGCAGGGCGCGGAGTCCATCGCGGCGTTGATGTCCTTCCTCGCAGTGCGCTACAGCAATCCAGCGACAGGGCTCATCACCAACTGGATTATCGGCAACGAAGTCAACAACAACAATCCCTGGTATTTTGCAGGAAACTATAATGTGACAAACTTCACGCTTGAGTATGAGAAAGCATTTCGTATGTGCTATAATGCCATCAAGAGTGAGAATGCAAATGCAAGAGTCCTCACCTGTATCGACCAGCGCTGGAACTGGGAGGACGGCACAGCAAACCAGTATGGTGCGAAGAAGTTCATCGATGCTTTCAATGTAGATGTGGCTTCTCACGGAAACATTGATTGGGGCGTGGCGTGGCATCCGCATCCGGTACCATTGACCGCAGCAAGATTCTGGGATATGCCAGCAAGCTACAAGCGCCTGAACCTGATTGACCACACACCGAACACCAGAATGATCAATCCTCAGAACATGGATGTATTCACGACTTATATGAGCCAGCCGGCATTCCTTGCGCCGAACGGACAGGTCAGATACATCATTATCTCAGAGATTTTATTTAATTCCATGACCTCTGATGAGGCGACACAGGCGGCTTCCTTTGCTTACGCATACAAGCTTGCAGAGAAGAATCCTTTGATCAAGGGCTTTATCGTACACAGGACAGTGGACAATCTCTATGAGAAAAATTCAGACAAGATTGCCTGCGGACTGTATAACTGTGATGCAAATGGTCTTGCGACCACACCGAAGATGATGTATGATGTATTTAAGTACATTGACACACCACAGTCAGCAGCGTACACGCAGTTTGCGCTTCCTTTGATTGGCGCATCTAGCTGGGCAGCACTTGGCGTGAATCCGTAGAAACAGATCATAAATACAGCATAAAAAATAGAGCTATCAGGAAATGGAGCGTCGAAGTCTCATTTCCTGATAGCTTTTTATTTTATCATCAAAGTAATATCGTAGTACGTTGCATCATGCGTCAGTGCACTTCGTTTTTTATAGTCAAAAAGGATATAGGCGGGCGCTTCGAGGTTCTCCATGCAGTCCGCGTCACAGTTCTTCCAGACAGGATAAGTAAATTGTTCAATATGTGTCATCCGCAGAAGCTGCACGGAGGTAAAACCAGTGTACGCTCTCAGAAACTGTGGTGACTGCACCTCGTTTTCATAGAAATTGCGCACTTTGCTGTGGTCGGGTTTGTGGTCGGGCGCGAAGTCAGGTCTGCTTTTTAGATTTTCACGCAGATATATATCAAAAGTGAGCAGCTCTGAAAACAGTGCACGCTTTTGGCAGGCGACTGTGCAGGCAAAATCCAACAGCACCTGATAGCGGTAGCTCCTTGCGGGCGCGCAGGCAAACAATCCGTGTGTGCGGTAGTAGTCTGCGAGGGCTTCATACATGCGGAATGGGGAAGAAAAATACTGTGACAGCACAGGGAGCGTATGCGTAAACTGATTCGAGTTATAGTACAGCTCTACCATCTCCTCAATTCCCTTTAATCTCAGGATGTCATCATAGCGAAGCCAATTGGTATACAGGACCTCATAGGGTGGCTTGCTGTTGTATACAATGCCGTACTCGCTGGCTTGCTGTTCCATCGGGGAGCCTTTTAATACTTTCAGGAAGCCGAGCTGTAGCTGGTCCGGCGCCATTGTATAGACTGTGTTGAAGGAATCCGCAAAGCTGTCATAATCCTCATAGGGAAGTCCGGCGATCAGATCAAGGTGCTGGTGGATATTCTGGAAACAATGAATGGCTGCGACTGTATTGCGAAGGGCGTTCAGATCCATGTGGCGGTGGATGGCTTGCAAGGTTTTCTCATTTGCGGACTGTACGCCGATTTCAAGCTGTATTAGACCAGGGCGCATGGTACGCATCACTTCAAGCTGCTCTTCTGTCAACAAATCCGCCGCGATCTCAAAGTGAAAATTTGTGACACCATTGTCATTTTCTTTTAGGTATCGCCAGATAATAAGCGCATGTTCCTGATTGCAGTTAAAGGTGCGGTCGATAAATTTTACTTGCGGCACGCGGCTGTCAAGAAAATAGCGCAATTCGGATTTAACAGTGTCCACATCGCGCAGGCGTACTTTTTTGTCGATTGACGAGAGACAGTAAGCGCATTGGAAGGGGCAGCCGCGCTGGGATTCATAGTAGAGGATGCGGTTTCGAAAGGCGTCAGGAATCGCAGGCTCTGCGGTCAAGATGCGGTCGGCGGATTCGCTGGCACTGTATACTTGATGGCTGCAAGCCGAAGACGCCGCATTGGATTCTAGGATATCAGTGCCGCAGGATGCTGTATTGGAACTGTACAAAAAGGGCAGCTGGTTGATATCCATAAGTGGGCGCTCTCCGGTAAAGCCTTGTTTGCAGATGATTCCTTTGATATCTGATATAGATCTTTCGTTCTCCCAATAATGGTGCAGCAATTCCAGAAGCGTCTCCTCCCCTTCTCCAATCATGATGCCGGTAAGCTGAGGAAGTGCGCGAATCAGGCTGTCAGCATGAAAGGAAACCTCCGGTCCGCCAAGCCAGAGAACAGTGTCAGGCAGAACCTTTGGAAGCTCTGCCAGCAGCTCTCTGACAATCGTCCAGTTCCAGATATAGCACGAAAAAGCCGCTAGCTGTGGCTTTCGATGATAGATGTCGGCGAGAATGGCGCTCACAGGCTGGTTGATGGTGTACTCTGCAATCTCGACAACACAGCCGGCAGGGCGTTTTGGATAGTACTTGTCCGCATAGGCTTTGAGGCTGTGGACCGCCGGATTGGAATGGATGTATTTGGCGTTGATTCCGATTAACAGAACCTTGCCAGGGATGTTCTTGGTCATAGATCATGCTCCTTTGCAGTGGTGTAGGCTCTTTGGGTTATGGTTTTATTATAACAGAAAGCAGGGGGAGTTGGTATGGAAATTTCCCGTTCAAATTTTCCTCGCGTCAGCTTGTTGTGTCTGGGAGGAAAGTAGTGTATATTAAGAGGAAGGAATAGACAGGAAGCGGAGGGGATGCAATGAAAGTTAAGCATGGTTTGGGCTATCAAAACTATGAGGACATGATGTCAAATCACATTTTTTATATTGACAAGACAAATTTTATCACGGAATGGTGGGAATATGCCGACAAGGTTACGTTGATTACGCGTCCACGCAGATTTGGAAAGACACTCAATCTGAGTACTGTAGAATGTTTTTTTTCCAATAAATATCAGGGAAGAGATGATTTATTTGAGGGGCGTCAGGTATGGGAAAATGAAGCGTTGAGGAAGCTGCAAGGGACATATCCGGTCGTTTTTATGAGCTTTGCCAGCGTGAAATCAGGGTATGACGAAACCAAAGCAAATGAGAATATGCTTGATAATGTGGAGGCGATGAAGACAGCGGTGAAACAGGTCATATCAGACATATATGCAAAATATAGGGATATTATCAAATCAGAAATGTTTGATGAAAACGACAGAGCATTCTTTGCGTCCGTCAATGATAATATGACAGACAAGACAGCGCATGTAGCGATTCGGCGTCTATGCGGCTATCTTGAAAAATTTTATGGCAAAAAAGTAATTGTCCTTCTCGATGAATATGATACACCAATGCAGGAGTCGTGGCTCTATGGATATTGGAATCATGCGTTGTCATTTTTCAGAAGCTTTTTTGTGACGACATTTAAGGATAATGACAGTATAGAACGCGGACTGATTACGGGGATTACCAGGGTATCTAAAGAATCTATTTTTTCAGAACTGAATCATCTGGAAGTCGTGACAACGATATCAGATAAGTACGCTACATCTTTTGGCTTCACAGAGAAAGAAGTGTTTCAAGCACTGGATGAATTAAAACTCAGTGAGCATAAGCAGGGCGTCAAGAAGTGGTATGATGGATTTACTTTTGGAAAACATACGGATATCTATAATCCATGGTCAATTATAGCCTTTATCAGTAAAAAAGGCGAGTACGCACCCTACTGGGCAAACACAAGCTCAAACAGCTTGGTAAGTGCACTGATACAGGCAGGTGATGTGGATGCGAAGAAAACAGTTGAGGATCTGATGCAGGGGAAAAGCTTTACAGCACCGATTGACGAGCAGATCGCATTGAATCAATTAGAAGGCAATACCAATGCGGTGTGGAGTCTTCTTCTGGCATCGGGATATCTGAGAATGATTGGAAGAGAACCGCTTAGTGCAGAGAGAAAAAGAAGACCACGCTACACATTAACCCTGACGAACATGGAAGTGGTATTTATGTTTGAGGACATGGTTCGGGACTGGTTTGAGATGGATGCGGAGAGCAGCGCATATAATGATTTTATCAAAGCAATGCTGCTGGATGACCTGGATTACATGAATGAATTTATGAACGAGATAGCGTTAAAGAGCTTTTCAAGCTTTGACATTGCCAAAAATGCATCATGTGATGATCACCCGGAACGGTTTTATCACGGCTTTGTCTTGGGGCTAATGGTAGGACTTCGAGACCAGTATGAGATTACGTCAAACCGTGAGAGTGGATTCGGTCGCTATGATATTGTTTTAAAACCATATGACAGGCAAAAAAATAGTGCGTATATCATAGAATTTAAGGTATTTAAGGCTTCAAAAGAAAAGACGTTGGAGGATACCGTAGCAAATGCTTTGAAACAAATAGAAGAAAAGCAATATCAGATGGCGCTCACAACAGATGGCTTTGCACCAGAGCAGATTAGGAAATACGGTTTTGCATTTCAGGGGAAGACATGTCTGATCGGAAAGTAATATTTTGTCGATTCGAAAGCGGAGGGGATGAACCATGTACAAAATTTTTATTGTTGAGGATGATGAGATGATAGCGGCTGGCTTAAAACGCCATCTCAAGAGCTGGGACTATGAGGTGTCGTGTGCGCAGGATTTGGCAAATGTCATGCCGGAGTTTGTGCACGCTGCGCCGCATCTGGTATTGATGGATGTCAAGCTGCCGTTTTATAACGGATATTACTGGTGCAGCGAGATTCGAAAGGTCTCTAAGGTGCCAATCATTTTTCTGTCCTCAGCATCGGACAACATGAATATTGTCATGGCGGTGAATATGGGCGGCGATGATTTTATCGCAAAACCCTTTGACCTAGATGTGCTCACAGTGAAGATACAGGCGATGCTGCGCAGGAGTTATGATTTTGTGAGTCAGAGTGTGGTTCTCGAGCATCGGGGCGCGATGCTGAATCTCACAGAGGCAACGCTGATCTATGGCAATGAGAAGCTGGAGCTGACCAAAAATGAGCTGCGCATTTTGCAAGTGTTGATGGAAAATAAGGAAAAAGTCGTGGCGAGGGACACGCTGATGACAAAGCTGTGGGAGAGTGACAGCTATGTGGATGAAAATACGCTGTCGGTGAATGTGAACCGCCTGCGCAAGAAGCTTGAGAGCATAGGTCTTTCGGACTTTATACAAACCAAGAAAGGAATTGGATATCTTGTATGGTAGACAGCTGATAAAGAGGTTTAGAAGGACATGACAGCTTTGGCGCTTAAGTTTTGGTATGGAGGGATTGGATGAAAAATTTTAGAGTATATATTATGGAAAACAGCGGGTGGCTTGTGGTAAATTTATTTCTGGCACTGGTGATGATAGCGACGATGCTGTTGAATGGAATCCCCGCATATGAAATCGGATATGGGATGCTTTTGTGCATCTTTGTCTCTGTGACGGCGGCAGTTGTAGGATATGGCAGACATTGTGAATGCTTCCGGCAACTAGAGGCACTGCGCAAAAATATCACAGTGGTGCTAAACGAAATGAAGGCGCCAGAGTACATGTACGAGACCTATTATCAGGACTGCATCCGCGCACTTGTGCAGGAGAAGGACAGGATTCAAAATGAGCTGCTTAGGCGCCAGAAGGATATGTCAGCGTATTATTCAATGTGGGTGCACCAAATTAAGACGCCGATTGCCGCGCTTAAGATACTGATTGACGAGGAGGCTGCTGCATATTTGGAGTTGGATGAGGTCGAAGAGAATGACACACGTGTCATAAATGTCAGGCAGAAGCACAGTGAGCTGTTTCGGATTGAGCAGTATGTCGATATGGCATTGCAGTATACGCGGCTTGGTGCGGAGACGAACGACTTCGTGTTTGAGAAGGTGACACTTGACAATGTGATCAAAGCGTCTATTCACAAGTATGCGAAACAGTTTATCTATAAACAGTTGCGGCTGACGTACACGCCGCAGGACATCATGGCAGTGACCGATAAAAAGTGGTTGGGATTTGTGCTTGACCAGCTTTTGTCCAATGCTGTCAAGTACACGAAACAGGGCGGTGTCACGATTCGCGTATGCCACGGACAACAGACGTGTCATCATGCGCCTTCTGAGGAGGGCGAAAAGACAGCGGAACAGAAGCATTGGTATGACAAAACCAGAGCCGTCTGCGATGAAGAGGTGCGCATTGTGATTGAGGACACTGGGATTGGCATTCGTGCGGAGGATCTTCCAAGGGTCTGCGAGAAGGGCTACACGGGCTATAACGGTCATGCAGACAAGTATTCTACAGGGATTGGGCTCTATCTGTGTCAGGCGATATTGGACAAGCTCGGGCATCCGTTTTCTATCACTTCTGAGCAGGGGAGCGGTACGAGGGTGGAGATTGTGATCAGAAGCAATGACTATTGACCTAGTAGGACACCGCGCAGCAATCCAGATTGGATTGAAGGGAAGCAGTCTGAGGGATTTTTTGGACAGCGGCATCTGCCGAATAGAGGATCTGACGCCTCTGGTGAAAAAGTGGAATGATCAGAGAAAAAATGGAAAACTCCATGTCAAAGATTTGCCGGCAGAGAAGCTTTATCCCGTGAAGGACAAAGCGGTGCGCAGCAGACTGAATATGAAGTGAAAAGAATAGAATACATAGAATATATAGAATAGAAAGGAACAAATCTTATGAACATCGCACAAGAATACATACAAGGCTTGAAAAAAGCATATCACGACAATGAA
>ERZ808054.840-NODE-840-length-22654-cov-28.894007_pt1 | contig 22654 bp, 28 predicted proteins | sample MGYA00380201_ERZ808054 | MGnify/ENA primary metagenome ERZ808054 (study PRJEB31490, sample SAMN06133419) | mouse gut metagenome | isolation source: Z5_2 | host: mice | place: China: Chengdu | collected 2015-05 ...
CTGAGAATGGGCCGGGGAACGACGGTCACGGGGATGGTGACACGGCCAAAGGACGTGCCGCCCTTGGTAATGACCGCGTACATATTTTGCACATTCCCAAACGGCGGATTGGATATTGCAATATCAAAGGTGCCGAGGCTATTAAGAAGAGCAGGGTCTAATGCGTCCCCACATATCCAAGCAGCATCAGGCAATAGTTTTTTCCCAACCGCGACATAATCTGGGTTCAGCTCAACACATACAATATCAACATTGACCTTCCCCCAATCGCTGCCTGCACAGGCTGTATAGCTGAGAACGCCAATACCGGCGCAGAGATCTATAATCCGAACCGTTTTCTCCCGCTGATATGGGATATGGAGCGACAAGTCACGAGCCAGCCCAAACGGTGTAAAAAATGCGCCGGACTTGCTCGTAATGTGGTTGGCGTCCGCACGGAAATTTTGAAAAATATATAACTTGTCTTCATCGGAAATCCTATCTTGGTTAAGCAGTCTAATGGCCGTATCGTGGGATTTGATTTGCTGCTTGGTCAATTTACTCATAGTGCCTAGTCACCTCCAATAGTTAATGCCTCCCGTCAAACTCAGTTTGGCGGGAGGCATTTTCACATTTATAGTGCGTTGAGTGAGGAGTTGTTTCCCGGCATCAAAGAGATTGCCGGGACGCTGACCCCTATTATGTTTTGCTTTTTGCAGGAGCATCCAGTTATTCACGCCCTGGAACCGGCTCGCCATTGGCAAGGCAGACATTATAATGCTGGTCGAAGACACGGTCATATTCCTCTTCTCCGGTGGCTCCGCATTCCGAACATGTCCAAGGAATCACACCGCCCTCGTCCAATATCTCATGTGCCTCATATTCTGTGAGTTTGGCGCCGCACACAGGGCATATACTCTCCTGGTCAGTTTTGGGAGGGACATACCAATCATCGGCGGCGACAATATTAACCGAATAAGTAATGCCGTCACACTCTAATTTCCAAAGGCCAAGGAAATTACCGCAGACTTCTGAACAAGCAAGCTGGCTTCCTTGCATATTAAATAGGACAGCCTCAGTCCAGGATGATTCATCCTGACAGCCGCAGCACTTAATATCCATCTCTTTCCCATCAGGGAACCGAACAGTATGGATGATGGTGTGATCTTCGCCCTGATACTTGTCCTCGGTACTGGCGTTTAAGAAGCCATAGATTGTGTCGAGCTCCTTAGAGGAAAGTTTAAGAACATGAGCAAAAGTCAGGGTACCAGGTTCCTGCTCGGTAGACGGAGCATTCAATGCCTGTGCAATTTGAAGCGCATGATCAATGCACGCATACAGGCTGTTGATTGTGCCATCCCAGCCAGCCGGTGCGGGAACTGGCTGGCCATCCAGAACAGAAATGCTCTCGCCTACCTTCCCGTCTATGCGCAGGATATGGTCTTTGCCGTAGACCATCCCCAGCCCGGAGCCACAGTCCCAGTTCACAAAGGCGGTGCCAGTATCGTCCACATGGTTTACTGTCCCTTGGCTTCCACGCTCTAATTTACTGTACGGGTCCGGTCCCATTCCAATCAACTCCACACGGCAGCCAACCGGGTATGTTTCTCGGATGTGCTGGACTACTTCTCTGTTTGGAAAATTCATGATCTGATACTCCTTTATCATATTTCTTCTGTGCAGGGTATAAATTTAAGGCTGCCGGAGGTGATGGCCCTCGTCAATTCCGCAGCTACGCATTTGGCCGGGCCGCCGTTCCAATCATCCTCATTGACGGTTAGGGGAGGAACACGAAACCTTCTTGAACGGGGATGATCGTGCCGCCACCCTGCATATTATCGGAGAAGGGGTATTTCCAGATCAGATGATTGCCAAACCGCTCGGTATAAGTATCGCGCACCTTGTCCAAGGTCGAATCAAAGGCGCCATACTTATTCAGAATGGCCATCAGTTCGTCCTTGCGATACAGGCTGTTTCTATTGATTTTCAGACCCATGCAATGGAGTATTGGTTCTGCAATACCGGAAGGCACAGTCGGTTCAGCATCTGCACTTGCACTGTCCGATGCCTGGTTATTTTTGAGCTTGTTCATCTCCAGCCACCTCATTTGCTTCTCTGATCAGTTCCAGGTACATTTTATTCGTAGGCAGTCTGTTGACCGGCCGCATACTCAAGACTTTAAGTCCGGCTGCCTCCATAGCCTGATTCCGGCGTTTTGCTTCTGCCTCGTCAACAAAGTTGCCGTACCAGAGGAAGTCCACGCTGCCACCCTGACGCTGGTATTTGACCTCCCAAACTCGGATGCCATTTTCGCAGCACTTGCAAAAGCTGTTCCACCGATCCACAAGCGCTTGTCCATCCAATATGGTTTCAATTTCCCAGTCATCTCCGGACCTCCACGCCGCAAAATCGGCGCCATGAGTGAGGTGGGGGAAATCCTCTGGGTAACGGGCGCAGCCTCTCTCCCGTGCTGCCTGTCCCGGGATGGTGTTAATCTTAAACATGCTGTCACCTGACCTTAATCCCAGTCAACGAGCAGGTTGCCGGCACCATCGCAAAGGGCGTAGTCATGCTCTTCATCCCCGCCCTCAAAATCCGCAGGTGTTGATGTGCGATTGAGTTCAGCCGCCTTCTTCAGGGCTTCATCATCGTTGTCCGCAGTAAAAGAGAACGCCACACGCTGGGTGCGTTCCATCGTAATGCTATATTTCATTTTCAGTTCTCCTTGTCTGTATTCAAGTTTTCTTCCCCACTGCTCAGTCGTTGGGCTTCCACAATCCTCAGCCGGATCCCTTCTAAGGCGGTGACAACCTCGGCCTGTGTTCTGAAATTGGTTCGCTTTGCCGGTACTATGTAGTTGTTCAGTGGCCTTTCCGAAATGTGATAGGTTTCTAAGACCCCATACCCACCGTCAGCGCAGACCCAAAACTGCAAATTCAGAACTCTGCTTTCTGCGACAATGTTATGGGATGGAATTTGCTGACAGACCCAGCCTGGCAGAAATCATCAAATCCAATCTGATAGAGCTTCTGCTTGATTTCAGAAAATCTCACAATTCCGCCTCCTCGGACATCCTTTTTGCATATACCTCGATCTCCTCATAACTGAGCCATTCCGGCTTTTTGCCAGCCGGGAAACTGAGCCACAGGGCCTTCATGTAGGCAATGTGCGCGTCCACGTCCTGGCCCCACAGGTATTTTTTGCATCGATTTCCATGTCCAAGGAAGTAGTTGCAGTCTGACTGCATCCGGGAAAGGAGCCGATAGCGGAATTCCTCGTCTTGCTTCATGACCTCATTGAGGTTGTCAGCCAAGCCAAGTTCAAAGGCGACTGCCCAGCCATTGTTTCCATCAGCGATGACCTCGCCGCAGATTTCATCAGCATCATGCTCCCAGGCCATGCCGCAAGCCTGCTCAATCGCAACCTCCTCGTTCTCTGCCTCGACCTCAAGCGTGTGGACTGACGTAACCTTCACAGTAAAGGTCCGCGTCTTCGCTTGGGTCAGTCCGCACGTTTCGGCGACTCCTGCGGAGAGCTGCTGCTCATATTCCAGGTAGCCCCATACAGAACCAATGCCCGGAATGTCCGTTTTTTCTTTGAAGCTGACCACTGTGTTGGTAAAAAGCGGGAATGTACCGGGCCTGATTGGGTATTCGGTTGAATAGTAGCGATACATCAAATTACCCCCTCTGTTTGATTCCGAGAAGTCTCATAATTCCGCCCCTCATACTGCTGGCGGGCATACATCGCCACACCTGTGAACCAGACACCGTCATCGGAGGCGTGGGATGCGTCCACAGGAAAAGGCAGTGTTGGTGAGACAAGCCTCGTCATCATGGGATATGGGGGCCTCCAAAAACTTCAGGCTCCAGCTGTCGAGGTTGGTTTCTCCGACGGCCTGGACAGGGGTGGGACGCTCGAAAAAGCCGGTCAACAGTGTGGAGCACAACTCACTCAGCTGCGTCCATGTGTAAAAATGAGCCTGACAGGACGTTCCTGTCGGGCTTGGTGTTGCGAAAGTGAACATGAAAAGTCCCTCCTGATTCAATTATTGGGGGAAGCGAGCATGGATGGTCACCTTGATCGCCTCCCGCAGATTCTCCACATGATCGCCGCCATTCCCGTTGTAGCGATGCCACCGCCTTTGAACATCAGTTAGAAGTCCTTCATCGTTGAGCAGGGTAGCCTGGCCGCGGCCGTCAAAGCAGGGATCGTCCTTGTCCAGGTCGCTTATCTCGTCTTTCAGATATGCCATCTGAGCCTGTTTGTCTTTGACGGTACAGACCATATCGACTTCTTTCTCCGTCAGAGGAATTGTGACCAGTTGGCCGCCAAATGTCCGCCGGATGCAGAAGGGACTGGGTGCGATGGGATTTCCCTCCACTATGGCCCGGGCCAAGTCGTCCGCAGCCTGGGGCGTCATAATCCGGCCGTCAAAATGTTTGGCCATCAGGCTGGCGAGCAGCATATAGTCGATCTGCCAGGACGGACTTGCGGCTCTGTCAATACTGCCGTCCTGCCGAACCGTAAACCCGGCGGGATCCGTACCGGCGCCTTTCGCCTCACATACGAAGGCGTCCAGCTTTTCAAAACCGAAACCTCGCAAGATCTCGGCCAGCGCCGGTTCGCTGTACTCAGTCATAAAGATGACCTGATGTACGAACTCCGCCTGCTGGCCATGCTTGTCGTGGGTGACGCGAACCACTTCGTAGAGATTGCCAACGTCCAGACAGCGGACGTAGCAGTAGTGGTCCACGGCGTCGGCATAGGAGTTCCAAGGGGCAAGGAGCACGATTTGTTGCATGAAAGATACCTCCAATCAAATTTTTCGCCTGCTACCGGCGGTGAGAAATATATATAAAAACGCACACAGACGGCGGCCTGTGTGCGTTGTGCCTGTTATGGCGATTCATCTTAGTTATGATATAGAGCCGGAAAACAAAAAAGTGCCATCTGCAAACATGCAAATGGCACTTTGATACACGGGTGACTATGCGCGCTTTCGTAGGCGGCACTGATACTTTATGCCTGCATTATAACATTGCAACGACTATCCGTCAATGCTATCCCTACAAAAAGCGCTTGTCAGAATGGGAGAAAAGATATATAATGCCCTCATACAGTATCCGTAACCTGCTATCAGCGGTTCCAGTATCCGTGTTTTACAGTATCCAGGAGCCAGTGGGCCTTTGGATGCTTTTTTCTTGCCCAGTATAAAATATCTTTGCCAGTTTGGCCACAAAGCGCACGAGCAGCGATGCCCGTGTGCTTTTTTATATAAATGTCTCTGCCCTGGCTGAGGGCAAAATTGTTTTGAAGGGAGTTGTATCTAGTAATGAAATCAGTAACAGAAAGCAGGGGTATCCATACCAATATGCCTGCGCATGACCATGGCGAGACGTTCTCTAACCGGGATATCTGCTATGGACAGCGGGTATAGGTATGGGAGCGGGCAGCCCTTACTGCCAGCGATTCCAGGCCGCAGGGGAACACCGCACATGGACCGCATTTATCTTCCGCAGTTGCTTCCGCTGGAGGAGTATGAAAAAACTATCGTCCTTTTCTCCGGCGGGAAAGACAGCTTGGCATGTGTCCTGGATCTTCTGGAGCGTGGCGTCCCACGGGAACGGATCGAACTCTGGCACCATGATATTGACGGAGGGCACCCGGACCGAAAAATGGACTGGCCTGTCACACAGGCCTATGTCCGAGCAGTTTCTGAGTATCTGGGACTTGTCCTCCGCACATCCTGGCGCGTCAATGGTTTTTGGGGCGAGGTCTACCGGATGGGCGCAAGCTGGCCAATCCAATATACTGAACCGGATAGCGGTATCGTTCGGGAATGCAAGCTGTCTGAGAAGCAGATCCGCTCCGCGCAGCTGCGTGAGGCGGTATTGAGCAGTGTGGAGCAGGCGGAGCTGGAACAGATGGGACGCCGTATGAAATTCCCCGCCAAAAGCGGCAATCTGGCCACACGCTGGTGCAGTTCCATCCTCAAGATTATGGTTGCGGACTCCGTGATCCGCAACATAAAGATGGACGAACTGAAGAAAATAGGCGATTGCAGAAAGTTCCCTGCGAAGGGCAGCATTTCTAACGGACGCTACTGCAGCCCCAACCTCAAGCGTGAGGTAGCAAACACTCTGATTCGCAGCATGGACGGACTCCGGGCAGACGGTGGGCGCATGAAGTTTCCTGCAAAATCTGGATGTCATCAGGGAAGATGGTGTTCCGGAGCGCTCAAGGCCCAGGTGGAAGACAAGTTGTATTCCCACATTGAGGATACTGCAAGGGATACAAAGCTGCTAATTATCTCTGGGGAACGCCGGCAGGAGAGCGCTGGACGCTCTAAATACAACGAGATGGAAATCCACCGTACCAATGCGACTGCCAGGGCCCACAGGCTGATCCACCAGTGGCGCAGCGTCATCGACTGGGACGAGGCCCAGGTCTGGGAGATCATCAAGCGATGGCACATCGCACCCCATCCCTGTTACGCCGCCGGATGGAACCGTTGCTCCTGTGCTATGTGCATTTTCAGTCTGCCCAAGCACTGGGCCGGTATCCGGGAGCTGTTCCCGGACTGGGTCAGCGCCGTGGAGTCGGACGAACGGATTCTGGGGTTCACGTTGGACAATAAGATGACTCTGGCGGAATACATAGGAGATGCGGTGAGCTGCGTATGTCACGATGATCCAAAAGCACTTTTCCAATTAACCAGCGGAGTGTTCTCACTGAATGACGTAGAGCAGTCTGAGTGGGTATTGCCAGCCGGTGCTTTTCATGGTGCGGAGGGCGGTCCCTGTTAACAGGTTATATCGCAAGAATAACATCTATTTTCTCAATGAAGGAGAGCGTGTATTATGACATTGAATAATTTGATGACCCCGTTTGAGCGCCGGCGCGTGATCGAGTACGGTAAGGATGGCAACAAGGTAGTCCGTCACTGGTATGATGTGCAGCATGTGATTGGCTCGCTGTATAAAAGCAAAGACTTCCCAAATGACTGGGGAGAATTGGAGTTTAAGCTGTTTGTGTTCTTTGATGGCAAGTGCGATGGGTTGCGGTTTGAGTGGCTGTCTCACCCGGAATGCTACACCGTAGAGCGGGTGGCGGATACCATGTGCCGCTGCAGAGTGGACAGCATGACCCATATGTACCTCGAATTGAATGACCGTATGGAGCAGGATAAATTTATTGGTAACGCGGAAATTGAGTTTATCCGTCAGTTTGACCCGGCTGCCGCTGATCGTTATGCCAAACACCGGGAGGACTTCTACGCCCGCAGGGCGGAGCAGGAGCGCACAAAGGCCTTAGCCCGTCAGGCGGAAAAAGATGCGAACCGGGCGAAGGCGCAGGCAGAGCTTGCGGCTGAGAAGGCCAAATACTTAGGTTGGGTTGACGATATGACACCGCTTCGCTTTGGCCAGGTTTCAGCCTTGATGGATACCAGTATCCGCGTGGACGGTAAAATAACGACTCGACGAGAGTTTATTATCAACTGTATCAAGGGCGGCTGGGTGCCGCAGAAAAAGGATGGCGTTACTTCCTGGTACAAGCGCGGGGGCGAGTATAAGGAGAGCAACCCCAGAACTGAATACGAACTGCATAAGGAAGGGTTTGTGTATGTGTATAAGATCAGCAAGACCGAGTATGACTTTGCGGTCTATCTGGTGGAGCATGGTGCTGCGTCCTAACCGGGCTGCACAGCCCCGCCTGGACGAATTGCGCGTTGTTGCTATTCTGAAAAAGGTATCCTTGCAAAATCGAAGAAAAAAGCATATAATATAAACAACAAGGGAGGATAAAAGAATGCCAACCAACATAACACCTCTATCCCAGCTTCCCCTTTCTGACGATTTTATGTTCGGAGAGGTAATGCGGCAGCCCAAGGTATGCCAGCTTTTCCTGGAGAGCCTGCTGGGAAAGGACATTGCCCGTATTGAGTATATCAGCAAACAGGAGGATCTGACGGATGACGTTTCCGGGCATGGGATTCGTTTGGATGTCTACCTGAACGATGCCGCTGGTACCCACTACGACATCGAGATGCAGAAAACCAGCAGCAAAGGGCTTGAGCGCCGTATCCGATACTATCAGGGCGGCATCGACCGGCGATGCCTGGGCAAAGGACTGGACTATACGGATCTGCCGGAGAGTTATGTGATTTTTGTCTGTGATTTCGATTACTATCACGCTGGCCTGGCCCGCTATGAGCGTGTAAGCAGCATCAATGGCCGTGAGGACATCGCCTATGATGACGGTAGCCATGCGATCATTCTGAACAGCCGCTATCAGGAAGGCAATGCTCCTCAGCCCATTTTGGAATTTTTGGACTATGTCCGAACCAACAATGACCAGATCCAGCCGTCGAGTGAGCTGGCACAAAGAACCAAACAGGCCGTACATACCGTGCGTAGCGACCGGACAAAGGAGGTATCTTACATGACGTGGGCAATGAAAACTAGGGACTTGCTCCGGCAGGGCCGCGAAGAGGGCCGTGAAGAGGGCCGTGAGGAGGGCCGCGAGGAGGGCCGCGAGGAAGGTATTAAGGTTCTCGTGGTCACACTGAAGAGACTTTCCCAGGGGTTAGATTTAGTCATCCAAACGGTGGCAGAGCAGTTTGGCTTGTCCCCGGAGGAAGCTGAGGAAAAGACAAAGCAGTATTGGGAGCAGTGATTGAAGAAAATGACGTGGGCAATGAAAACTAGGGACTTGCTCCGGCAGGGCCGCGAGGAAGGCATTAAGGTCCTTGTGGTCACACTGAAGAACCTTTCCCAGCCGTTGGATTTAGTCATTCAAACGGTGGCAGAATAGTTTGGCCTGTCCCTGGAGGAAGCGGAGGGAAAGACAAAGCAGTATTGGGAGCAGTGATCTGCCGCACAACACATTCAAAAAAAGGATTGCAATTCTCTGCTCCATCGGATATAATCCAACCATATAGTATCAGTTGATTGCAAAAGCAGTCAAAGTAACCGTGTAGCAAAGCGTCCAGAGGTATTCGTACCTTTGGACGCTTTTTTATTATATATGGCCCTGCGGGGCAGAGTTTGGGACGCTGAAAGGCGTCCCGTTTTCATTTTAGGAAAAGGAGGAAGCAAAAATAGTCTGATGACCTGAACACAACAACCGTATTCTCAACAATACTGATTTAGGAGGAATGAGTCATGCCGAAATTTGAAGAAATCGCCCATAAAGGCAGATGCGATGTGTGCGGAAAACAAACTGACGTTGCAGTATGCGCTTCATCCTGCGGGCCGATCAGTCTTGCGTACTGCCGCAGCTGCCTGGAGGCTGGACTGGAACCCTATGGGATCATGCTCGCTTATATTTCCGGCGCCGGCCACTGGCCCGACGATATAAACCCCGCATACCAGGAGCTTGTCCGTAAAAATCTGGCGTTCCACGGCAAAACCGAGGAGGAATTTGCCGCCGGTGTGGAGCGTGCGATTAAGGCAGAGCAGGAATTGTTCGGATAAAACCACAAAAAACTGTATGAGGAGAAGTGACCATGGACAAAAAGAACATGACAGAGTACATTAAAGTCAATCTCCCGCTGACTGAGCAGGACTATCTTGCTGGTAATGGAGAGGGCGTATGGGTGTTGGTAGACCCGAAGACGAAGCAGGCCCATGATACGGATGCCACAGGCGGAGGTTATGTGGGGATTTTGGATAATGACAGCTGCTATTATCCCGGCCTGAACGCAGGACAGCTGATTCCATTTGAGTTACGTGGCTCTTATCGACCGGTAGCCAATTTCCATTCGTTCCTCTCCAAACTGCCCAGGCTGACGCCGGAGGGGAAGGCGTTGCTCTTGGAAAGAATCGCAATGTACCAGGCGGGCCATAACCGTCCGACAGACCCGTCTGATCCACACTATGAGGGGCCGCTTTGCTGTGCCTGCCAATACTGCGGGGATAAGTACAGCTTTCCGGAGCCGAACGATTTACTATACATGGACCCGGAGAATCCGATGCTGAAGCATTTCTACTGCTGCTGCGGAGACTGTGATCTCTACGGCAAGGACGTCACGGGGCTGGGCATCCATGAATGCGAGCATTTTGAGGAGCTGTGACAGACAGAAGTTAACTGTCGGCATCACAGCCTATTTTTTTGCATGGCCTGAAGGCAAGAACAGCAGTCAAAACTGATAAAAGAGGTGTGACTATGGCGAAATACATTCCACCTGAACAAATGGCCGCCCAGCAGATTCAAGCCGAGCTGGATCGGGAGTTCCAGCGATGGAACGACATAGCCTGCAGTGGCTGTCAGGATCCTACATGGCCGGACGGAGTCAATATGAATCTGGTCCGGAACCATATTATCTACTGGTATAAGCTGTTAGACGAAAAGCAGATTGACTTCAATACACTCATTCCTATGCCGAAAGACTTGGACATTGAAAGCGGCTCCAACAATGAGATTGGGATGCTGTTATATCGCCTGATGCAGAAGGGAAGCGCCAAGCCCAATGGTTTCATCCAGCGTATTCTGGATGCGCAGGGCTGCTGGGACGTGTTTTCCAAGGACAATCTGCAAACGGTCACCAGGGAATATAGAGCGTACAGCAAGGAGATCCACCCGGATGTCTGTAAGGATGCCAGGGCTACAGAGGCCATGGCCAAACTTAATACTATGTATGACGCAGCCAAAGGATTGGCTGTTGGCCGGGGCTGGACAACGCAGATAGGGGACGGCGCAGAACGCTATCGGATCCCGGGTGTAGCCGGTTATGTAACCAACAACCTGATTGCGTGCATTAAGCGCAATGGAATATCTCCCGCAGCCCCGGATGCGCTTTCGGCGTTTATGGAGACCAAGGACGGGAAGGCGCTCTATGAGCTGGGGCGGCGCTGTATCAGTAACAAACGCCACTATGATGCAATGACATGGTATGAGTGGTGCAATAAGAACTGGGGAACGAAATGGAATAGCTGCGATAACTGCAGTGACTTGAAAGAACGCACGATTATCTTCTCCACAGCGTGGAGCTGTCCTATCCCCATTGTCATAGCTTTGGCCCAAAAATTTCCGGATGTGGACTTTGTCTGGATCTATGCGGACGAAGACACGGGGAGTAACACTGGCAGGATTACCTACAAAGACTATAATTTGGACATCACAGCGTTTGAGAATTGCTCCGCTGAAGCGTATGCCATGTATGTCGAGTGCTGGGGTGCCAACGAGTGCCTGTACCAGGATGAAAAGGGCGTGTGGCACGGCTATGACTGTGACTCTTGCCCCCATCCGTGCTGACGGGATACATAGATTCCGCAAATTACTCTTGCAAATACCGCTGGGAGCGGGTATAATACGGTTATATAGTTTCTGTGGATCACATCCGTGACCAAAGTAGCCGTGTTACAAAGCGTCCAGAGGTATTCGTACCTTTGGGCGCTTTTTTATATATATGGCCCTTCGGGGCAAAGTTTGGGACGCTGGAAAGCGCCCTTTTTTCATTTCAAAAACAAGGAGGTGAACAATTTGGGTCAGCCCCAGCATCTCGAATGCGATACGCCCGACTGCATCCACTGGAAGGACGGCGAGTGTATCAAAGAAACTTCTGTCACGATCCAGGAACATCACTGCGTCGATTATGAGTAGCATGTGGAGTTGCCCACGGCCACTGTGACCATCGAAGTCAGCGACGGTGTGGTGCAGAATGTGTACGCCAGTCCCGACCTGCCGGATATCAGTGTTGAACTCATTGACTTCGACAATCTCAGGGATGAGCCGGAGACCGTGGAAGCCCATAGCCAGCGGCTGTTGGCCATAATCGAGAAGCGTCACAAACACATTTTCTGAAGGAGGGCCTTATGCTCAACAAAATGAAATCCCTGATTGCCCAGTTGAAAGAGGCGGATGCCGCCTACTACGGCAAGGACAATCCTATCATGACCGATCTGGAATACGACAGGCTCTACAATGAGCTGGCGCAGCTGGAACGGGACACCGACATTATCCTGGCGTCTTCGCCCACCCAGCGGGTGTCTGGCGAGGTGCTGGAGGGCCTGTCTGCGGTATCCCATACCAAGCCTATGCTCTCGGCCGACAAGACCAAGTCCACCGGCGAGATATTCAAGTTCGTCAGCGGGCGGAGGGTGGTCATCAGCTGGAAGCTGGACGGACTGACGCTGGTGCTGCGCTATGCGGGCGGCAAGCTGGTTCAGGCCATTACCCGCGGCGATGGGCTCAAGGGTGAGGACGTCACCCATACCGTCCGGGTCATGGAGAACGTACCGCTGACCATCCCCTGCACCGAGTCCCTGGAGGTGCGCGGTGAGGGCGTTGTCAGTTGGCAGAATTTCAAGGAACTCAACGAGTCCTTGGAGGAGCCGTACTCCCATCCCCGAAACTTGGCTGCCGGCAGTATCCGAAAACTGGACGCCAGGGAGAGCAAGAAGCGCCGGCTGGAGTTTTTGGCTTTCGACCTGATCAGCGACCATCTGGGCGGCACGACCAAATGGGAAAACCTGCGCTTTATGGCCCAGATGGGCTTCACCACTGTTGGCTACTCTGTGCTGGCCGAGAATGCGGACCAAGATGCCCTGGAAAAGGCTATCGCGGTCTATCGTCCGGAGGAATACGCTTTTCCTGTGGACGGTTTGATCTTCGAGTATGATGACTTGGCCTATGGCCGGTCCCTGGGCGCTACCGGCCACCATGAGAACCGGCTGATGGCCTTGAAGTGGGCGGATACGCTTTATGAGACGGTGTTCCGCTCCCTGGAGGTGGCCACCACCCGGACCGGCATGGTCAGTCTCACCGGTGTGTTTGATGACGTGGAAATCGATGGTACCACCGTAAACCACGCTTACCTGCACAACCTGGACATCTTCCAGCAGCTGGCGCTGGGGCCTGGTGACAAAATCTCCGTCTATAAGGCAAACATGATTATCCCCCAGATTGCGGAGAACCACACCAGAAGCGGCGGCTGCCCGATCCCTACCGTGTGTCCCTGCTGCGGCGAGATGCTGATAATCCACATGAGTCCGGGCGGAACTCAGCAGCTCTACTGTAAGAACCTGGACTGTCCGGCCCGGCTGGTGCGCAAGTTCGTCCACTTCTGCAGCAAGACCCGCATGGAGATTGAGGGCCTGGCGGAGCAGACGCTGGAGACCTTTGTGGACCGCGGCTGGGTCAAGAATTTCGGGGACCTCTATGAGCTGGAGCGCCATAAGGCCGAGATCGTCGCCTGCCCCGGGTTTGGGGAGAAATCCTTTGCCCGGCTCCAGCAGGCCATCGACAGGCGGCGCACCTGCACGCTCAACCAGTTCATTGCCGCCCTGGGTATCCCGGAGGTGGGCCGCCATGCGGGGCGTATCCTGAACCGTCATTTCAGCGGTGACTGGGACGCCTTCGAGCAGGCCATCCGGGACGGCTATGACTTCACCCGACTGGAGGACTTTGGGCAGGTCATGCACGACAACATCTACACCTGGTACAACAACGCCGAGGAGTCCAAGCTGTGGCGCCCGGCGCTGGAACACATCACATTTTTGAAGGAGGACAATACCATGTCTGAGAATATGAAGAACAACCCCTTTGCCGACAAGATCGTGGTTGCCACCGGAAAGCTGGAGAACTACACCCGCGACGGCATCCAGACCAAGCTGCTGGAGCTGGGCGCCAAGCCCGCCAGTTCCGTCAGCAAGAAGACCGACTACCTGATCGTGGGCGAGAAGGCCGGCAGCAAACTGGACAAGGCCAAGAGCTTGGGGGTGAAGGTCCTCACCGAGGAGGAGTTTGAGTACATGCTGGCGCTCAGCAAGACGTAATCTCACAACAGTATCAGGCCAAGACGGCACAAGGGGGGGCATCTGAATGGATGCCCCCCTACTTTTATTTTATGGAGGTTACTATGGACTTATATAATATGCTGCAGTCGGGCGAAGGGATCGAGCACCTGGACAACTATCTTCTTGACTTGGACTCCGAGTTTCGATTCAAGTGCCGCCGGTGCGGGAAATGCTGCATCCATCAGGAAACGATTATTTTCAACACCCGGGATATCTTCAATATTGCCCAAAAGAAGGGCATGACGATGCGAGAGGTAATGGATGCCTATACCGAGGTCTATATTGGGCGTAACTCCCGCATCCCTATTATCCACCTGCTCTCCAACGGACCCAAGGGGGCCTGCCCGTTGCTGGAGAATGGCCGCTGCAGTGTGCATGATTGCAAGCCTACTGTCTGTGCGCTGTTCCCGCTGGGTCGGGTCGCACTCAACAGCAAGGATGGCCAGCCCCTCAAAGAGGGTGAGACGCCTGAGGTCAAGTATATCCTCAATGACCACAGCTGCGGTTCGGCCAAAAAGGTCAATACTGTCCGCAGCTGGCTGGCCAAGTTTGGGATCCCGGAGCAGGATGAATTTTATTTGCTCTGGAACAAGGTGCTTATGAACCTTACTCTGACAGTTATGAAAATGGAGAAAGAAAAGGTCTCCGAGCCTGTCCTTGAAATGCTTTGGGGTGCAATCTATGAGACACTTTATCTCCATTACGATACCAGCCAGGAGTTTATGCCTCAGTTCCAGGCCGTGGCGGACAAGCTGCTCGGTCTGAGCAAGGCGATCATGGAAGCGCAGCCGCCCTCCGGGCTGGCCGATGATACCGACCACAGTTCCACAAAGAAGGGGTCTTGAATTTATCAGGAAAGGTGGGTGACTGCCATGCCAGAATACAGTGAGCCCAAAAAGGTGATTTGGTATGACGATATCCCTTGCCCGGTCTGTGGTGCTGAGCGGACAAATTCATGGGAGAAACGGATATCCCGCGCGTTAGGCTATCAGGCCATCGTCTGTGAAAAGTGTGTCGCAAAGGAGTATGGTCTGACAGTGGCGGAGCTTCGGGATACCATGGAAAACCACTTTGGCCTCGTCCCCTGTCCCGGCATATGAAGGAGCTCAATGAATTGACCCGCCGATTGCTGGCGGAGGGCTACACGCCGGAGGATACGCCGCCTGGGACATGTGAATATAAATCCTATTACGGCGGCTGGACCTATACCAGCCAGGCATTGAACCAGATGGTTTTCGAGCCCCCCTGTGGGCTTCTTGTTCGAGGTTCGCGTTTTACGAATGGTTATCTTGCCAGTCGGGGCGTGGACTGGCGGCCGGAGAATGACAATCCAGTGATACCTTGCCCCCGCTTTGCGTCGGGGCCCTGCTCACTCAGACACCCTCTCTTACAGATGGAAAAGCTCTGCTGCGGCCCAGACGATGTGGTCTACCAGTGCGACTGTCACCCGACGGATCGCCCCTATACTTATGAGGGCAGTCTGGATGAAGCGCATAAGCGGGTATGGCAGGAATCGGACGAACTGTGGAAGGCGGTTGAAACTGCACACAACGGCCGGGTCTGTCGGCACCAGAGCCGCTACGGCCGGACAAGCAAAACCTGGACGACCTATTACAGCCCCATGGAGTGTGCCCGACTGTGGCCCAGCTGCAGCCACTGCAGCGTTTTGGAGAAGGATCTGGTGCCACAAAAGGGGAATGTCTTCTATGATGTCAAAAGAACCTGGACAGAGAAGGGGACCGGCCTGTTCCCGGACGAGGAGCGGGTCAGTATCGAAAAGGGCTGTAAACTGCTGGAGAAAACGGTGTCCATGACCATCTGTGAGGCCATCGTCCGGTACGGACGTCAGGACGCGGAGCAGCGCGCTATGGGCCGCTATCAGAGAGCAATGTTTTTTGATCCAACGCTGAAAATTGAGGTTTTGAACCTGAGGGCTGCCCGGATGGATACCAGGGACATTCTCCTGGATCTCCAGGATGTGGCCAACGGTATCCAGGTAACCCACGCGGCGGACAGCTTGAAGGCGGCCAAGGCCCAGAAAAAGGCGCGGCGGGAGGCTGCGAAAAAGCAGCGGATCCGCAAGGTGGAACAAATGTTGCTAACCTGCGGCTGGAACGGCCTGGACGATCTTTGGCGGCGCCGGGCAGAGAAGCTGCTGGATGACCAGCGGATTGATGAACTGCATCTGCAGTGGAAGGCGGCACAAGCGCAGACGCCTCCGGAGGAAACGCAGATCAGACTGTTTTGAAGGAGTGTGATAGAGCATTGGAAAAACAAAACGATAATCGGGACCAGATCATCCGCAAAGATGCCCGGAACTGTTTTGTGGAGGTCAAAAACGACTGCTTCCACCTGGACAAGATCCACCTGCAATTTGTGGCCTACGACAAGTCCCGACCCACAGGGCAGCGGTACACCAGCAATATCCACATCTACATTGATGTGCCGCAGTTTCTGGTCCTGGCGCAGGAGGCCGCCAACGGCAGTCTCCATATGCGGATGCAGCAGTACAAAAATGATCGGAAATCGGATGCGCTTTTTGAGCATTTGGGCGGCACCTCCGCCAAACGGCTGGCCTACTACGGTAAGGCGCGGGCGGATGGGAAAGCCTGTCCCGGGTGGTTAAGCTGACGGTGGCGGAAAAATCGGACTACTTTCTGACCGCTGACAGCGGACCGGGTGAGGAGAACCAGACCGGACTGATTGTCCCGCGGTTTGGGAAGAACCCGGAACAGCATGTGTCCGTCATCCTCACCTGGCGGCAGCTTAACGAGCTGTTGTTTGCCACAACAGCTCATTACAAGGCGTGGCTGTCGGCCAAATACACAGCGGAGTGGAGGTTGCTCCATGCCCCTCGCTTTGAGGAAAAGGGGCAGAAACGCCAAGAAGAGAGCGCACCGACGGCACAGCGCACGGAGGCTCCTCCCCCCGCACCGCCACCGGCCCCAGCGCCGGGAGCAGGCTTTGGCAGCGCTTTTGGCAAAGTCTATGGCAGTACAAATGGCAGCGGCAGCGCTGATGACAGCCGGATGTTTTAGTGCTATACTGATATTGTCCACCCTTGTGCAGGCGGCTGGCCCAACAGGCCGGAATAGCAAATTGATAAGGAGTGGATTACAATGAAGTTTTGTCCCTATTGCGGCGCTTCCCTTCCGGGAAGTGCCGCTTCTTTCTGCCCTGAGTGCGGGAAGTCTCTGCCTGCCGGGAGACCGGTGGGTGTCCGCCGGCAGAAGAAGCGCCCCCCGCAGGAAAAGTCCCCCAAAGCGCCCCAGCGCAGGCCAAGACCTATTGATCCAATGGATGTAAACTATGACGGTTACTACGATGACATCCAGCCTGTTGATGCCGGGGTTCGAGGTGAGGGGATGGATCCCGAACTGGTAAAGCGGATCATACTGGTCATTCTCGGCGCCGTTGGGGCCATTATTTTGGCAGTCATCTTGATGATGCTGTTGTAATTTTGCTGGTCAGAACGTGTAATGTAGGCAAATAAGCAAATTGAGGTGATAGTTATGATGTATCTCTCCAAAGGAGAACTGACACAGTCCAGTAAGACTGGGCTTGACTATGTATCCCGTTGCGGCTGTGCCTACGCACTGGGGCCGGAACTGGCCGGACTTTGGAAGAAGGCGAGACTTGCCCCACAGCCGGTGCCAGAAGGCAGGGAGCAGGCAGTCAGGCGCATGGAGGCCAGCGGCTTGGTTATTACCACTGAGGAAACCGGGACACTGGCTGCTTACCGGCTCCTGACTGGTTGTGTCATTTGTCCCAACAGCAGGAGATGGACCGACCGTTTCCTAACCAGGTCTGTCCGGCGCATCTGGAAATGGCTCCATGAGGCTGGGCTGCGGCTGACCGCCAGTGAGCTGGTCCGGCTGGAGGAGCGGCGGGTCAAGCCTACCCCTGCGCTTTTGGGCGAGGATGGCCGGCAGCGGCTGACGGAGATGATCTACTTCGCGGAGACGATCCCCGATGGCATTCTGGAGACACGGATGGAACACTCGCCCGCTCGTGACGACGTAGTGGGTGCTTTGCTGGAACTGCTGCGCACCCGCCGTCTGCTGCTGATTTGAAGGAGGGAGACTATGGAGCGAACACAAATCCCCATGCCCTTGCAGACGCAGATTTTGATTCGGTTGGCGCTGGCCGTCTGTTCCCTGGTTGCGGGCAATGTCTGTCTGGTTTTCTTTACCATGACAATCGCTGTGCCCTTTTTTCTGCTGGCGTTGCTGACGGCTGTCAGCGGGTGGCATCTTTATCGGGTGGTTGTGCGCGGCCGCTATCTGGTCCTAACCGGTGCCGTGCTGAACGTGGAGCGCACCGCCGTCCTGCGCCGGCCCAAAGCTATTCTGATGGAGGTTGAGGGGAAGGCCCTGCGGGTCGTACTGCGAAGCCGCCACAAAGCTCCAAGCGAGGGCAGCCAGATCTCGTTCTATGTGCAGGACAGCACTCCGATCTATGAGTGGCGGGGGATACACCTGCTTGGCTCCTATCTGGCGGCAGCGGCCGGAACTTCCGGCACACCCACATAGAGCGTGCCCTAATGGTCTATCACATCTTCCAATACGACATTGAGGGCGTCTGGTATCGTGATTCCCAGGTCTATTCCGATGCGCAGTTTGATGCCATTATGGACCGGCTGGAGTGGCGACTGCCCACTGGCATGAGAGTGTTCCATTTTGGAGCGCCTGGGCCAGAATATTATCCTTTGGACAACCCCGTCGTGCTGCATCGCCCAGTGCTGTCCCTGAACCCTGTAGCACTGGCTACGGGAGCACTGGCATACCGAGCCGTACTGAATGACAAACTTACTCGTCTGCGTATTCCCATCACACATCAGATTGAACGCTTTGTAATATGCGGCGGCCCAGATATATGGCCGTGTTTTCGTTATGTGGACGGGGGGCGGTATGTGATTACCACTGAATTGAAGATTGTGCCGCTGTCGTTTCGCGCGGCCAAGGAATATGTCCAGCGTTATCATCGCCACAATGCAGCCCCGCAGGGCCATAAATTTTCCATTGGGCTGATTGTTCCCAACGAGGACCGGTATATTGGTGTTGCTATCGCCAGCGTTCCGAAGGCGCGGCATCTAAATGATGGGCTTACGTTGGAGATCAATCGTGTGTGCTGCGATCCCGCCTTCTCCAATGCTTGCAGTAAACTTTACGGAGCCGTTGTCAAGGCGGGGAAGGCGATGGGCTATACCCGGTTTATCACTTATACACTCCCGGCGGAGGGCGGAAGCAGTATAAAAGCGGTTGGATTCCGTTTGGCTGGAACGGTCCCAGAACGAAAAGATGGTTGGTGTCGAACTATCCGCCGCCGCAGTAGTCCTTGCCGCGCTCCGGCGGGGCCAAAACTCAGATGGGTCCTTGACACCCGGCCCGCACAGAACCATGGTAACTGCGATGAATAGCATATTGACCTTCTGGAATAATCATGCTATAATCAAGACAATAGTTACCGTGTTTTCTTTAGGAAACAAAGTTACCGTGTTTCAGAGTGTCAAATGGCGCTATTGCGCTGTTTGGCACTTTTTTTGTTTTCTGCCCGCGAAAATGCGGGTTGAAATAAATTATTTCAACGGCAGGGAAGGACCTGCAGAAAGGGGCATCACATCATGCTGAAACTAATCATCACAGAGGCCGTTGTCTCCAAGGGGTATAACGACGACCCCGCCGTCCGCTATTTTAGTAGCAATAGCGAAAACACCGGGCAGGTTGCCAACTTCCGGATCGGGAAACGGGTCTACGACAGTAAGGCGGAGAACAACCACCGCTGGCTCAACTTCACCGTCAAGGCGTTTGGGGATATGTGCGAGCGCGTCAAGCGCATGAAGCTCAAGGAGGGCTCGTACATCAACATCATCGCCCGCTATGACGAGGAGACCTGGGAGACCAAGGACACCCATGAGACCCGAACAGGCGTGGTCCTGTACCTGGACGAGATCGAGTATGCCAGCAGCGGCAATGGCCAGAAGAATGGCCAGGCCAGTTCTGGCGGTACGGCCCCCCAGGGCAGCAACGCACCTGCTGCGCAGAATGGCGCTCCGGCAGCTCAGAACCAGCAGTCGCAGGGTTATCCGCAAGGCCAGCCGCCCGCCCAGGGACAGCCGGCGTCCGATCCCATGCCCGGAGGTTTTACCGGGTATGAAGGCTTCGGCGATTCCTGCAATCCCTTCTTTTAATCGGCTTCCTGTAGGACCAAATGAATATCAGGCGTATAAGGCGCACAGTTCGTGGAAACACATCCGCGGTCTGTGCGCCTTTTTTGCGTTTTTGGGGGGTGATGCGTTGCGAAACCAAGCCTTTCAAGCACGAACTGAGACAGGAAAGCGGAGAAAATTGGAGGTCGTATTGAGACAACTGACCGGAGATCACCTGACGGACCAACAGCGGCAGCTGATCAGCCAGACAGTAGGCTGCTGCCAGCAATACAGCTTCCAGCTGTGCTATGATCCTGGGGCGCCAGCCCTTACGGCTAATGGGGATAGTCAAGCCGCTGTTTACCGGATTTTCGGCAATACGGCCAAAGGCCCAACTGCTGTGCTCGTCCGCACTCCAGGCCAGGGGGAAATGTCCAACACGATTTATATTTATCTGCCGACACAGAGGGAGGAAAAAGGGGATGACACCCGACAAGAAGAAACATCTGCTCAATGACATAGTTGTTGTGATTATGCTGCTTGCAGCGCTGCTCACTATTGTCCGGCTCTGGCCGCTTCTGCTGCTATTGCTGATCGGCCTGATTGCCTATGCCCTGTGGGTGCTTTTCCATGTGGCCAGGCATCCGGTCAAGACTGAGCTGGCCCCGCTGCCTATGCTGCCTGCGCCGGTAACCGAGCAGTCGCTTTTGAGTGCCGCGTTCGGTCTGCTTCAGCGAAAGATCACAGAGCAGGTGGTTATCCGGTACCCGGATGCCAGATGGGTATGGGGTGCGTCAAACATGTTCGATCAGTTTGCTGCCGGACAGCCATTGACGATTCTGCTCAATAGCGCAGGCGGCTACCAGAAGGCGACTGTGTGGGTCAAAGACCTGCAATTTGTGGGGCTGGTCTATACAAGCGTATCAGGCAGCAGTGCTGGACACAGCGGTGACCAGACGTCCGAGCCGGAGGAGCCACCCGCAGAACAAAAAGAGGTTGATTATGGCCTGCTGTCTTTTGAATGGGTGGAAGCCAATATGCAGCGGCTGAACGCACTGAACAATGAGGCCGTTGCTGCGGGTCAGGACGGGTTCCGCATCTCCGCAGAGGAACTGCCTCACGGGGACAGTTGGCCAACGCTATGTGCCGAACTGGTTCGCAACGGGTTCACGGCAGCAGAACCGATGGCTGACGGGATCCATGTCAAAATCAGAATAACAGAATAGGAGCGTGATTTACAAATGAGTTCAAAACTGTTCGTATTTGACCGACCCCTGCCTGCGCCATTTGATAAGGGCGGGAAGAAAGTCAAGGTGTCGTCCACCTATGGGGATGGCACAGAGGCCACGCTGAGCAACACTGTTGTGAAAGCTGTGCTGGCGTACTGTGCCTGCAAGGATGGCTCCAAGCCTGGCGCCGTGGGTATCTGCGGCAGCAAGGGTGTTGCCGAGTACAAGTCGGCTTCCGGCGCGGACGCCTATCACTTGGCGGTCTATGACCCTGGGAACGGAACCGTGCTGGCCAGCAAGTATGACAGCGACACTGAGATGATGGAAACCTATTCCGTGGGAAAGCGCGGCCAGGATGGCGCCGCCATAGTACTGGCCATGGTCCCCGCCCTTGCAGCTGACAAGGAATTTGGGGATAACCTGGACGCCTTCATGTCGGAGTATCAGGGCTCCTTTTCTGATTTGAAAAAGGCCACTGATTTGCTGGCGATCCTCTGCGACAACGTCTATCGCCATGTGAGCGATAAAACCTGCCCCGCACATCTGCCAGTCAATATCGACAACTCTGGAAATGTGATGCGGGTCTCTCCGACTCATCTGGATTCCGGTAGTTTTGCGCCCAACCAAGTACTGGCGGGTGAGTTTACCATCCTGGCCCACGTCGGAGCAACTGTTGTTCTGGAGCCAAAAGAGGCAGTTCCGCATAGCGATTTTGTCGGCAAATATGCTCTGAACCCCGGTCGTGGCCTCACTGCCTATGAGGAGGCCTTGGTCCCTACCCTGGCGTCTTGGTATGTGCTGCCGGAGGAGGTGGTCAGCATCTGTGCCCACGCCCAGAGGTCCACAGAAAAATCCCTGCCCATGCGCAATTTCCTGCTTCGCGGTCCGGCCGGAACCGGTAAGACCGAGGGAGCCAAGGCGATTGCCGCAGGCCTGCACCTGCCCTATGTGAAATACACCTGTTCGGCCAATACCGAGGTCTACGACTTCATCGGCCAGGTGTTCCCGGATACCAACGGCCCCTCCACTGGGGACGTGGATTTGGACCGGGAGCGGCAGGAGCTGAAGGAGATGGGCGGCATCACGTTTGAGAATGTCAAGAAGCTGATGGACCTGCCCGGTTTGGATGATATGGACTATGACCCGGAGGGCACCTATAAGCTGCTCACTGGCCACGCCAAAGCTGGCGCGACCTCACAGGACTGTATGGCGGAGGTCATGGGCCGGGTAACGGACAAGATCCAGAAGCTGTGTACGGTCAAACCTGAGACATCGAATGCCGGACAGACCTATACCTATATGGAAACGGACTTTATCCGTGCGCTGAAATACGGCTACCTGGTGGAAATCCAGGAGCCGACCACGATCATGCAGCCCGGTGTTCTGGTGGGCCTGAACTCCCTGCTGGAGCAGAATGGTACTATAGTCACCACAGTTGAAAAGCGGTATAAAGGGCATCATCAAAGGAAGAGACAGCGGGAAGGATTCTTCTCAAA
>ERZ808054.841-NODE-841-length-22649-cov-5.691919_pt1 | contig 22649 bp, 22 predicted proteins | sample MGYA00380201_ERZ808054 | MGnify/ENA primary metagenome ERZ808054 (study PRJEB31490, sample SAMN06133419) | mouse gut metagenome | isolation source: Z5_2 | host: mice | place: China: Chengdu | collected 2015-05 ...
ATATTTTATATGTGGGAACCCCGTGTCAGATTGCGGGGTTACTATCGTTTATAAACGGCAGGCCGTCAAATTTATTTACCATAGATTTGATTTGTCATGGTGTGCCAAGTCCACAGATATTTAAGAATTATATTGCATGGAAGGAAGGAAAACTGCACAAAAAGATTCATTCGTATTCATTTCGGAACAAAAGTGCATTTAACAGAACCGGATTTATTTCCAAACTGTATTTGCAGCGTAAATGCATTTCAATCTTAGCAGAAGAAGACCCTTATTACAGTGATTTCCTGCAGTGTAAAAATTTTAGAGAATGCTGTTATCAATGCAAATATTCAGATAGAAAAAGAGTTGGCGATATTTCAATCGGTGATTTGGACAATCCAGATGTGGTTGCGCCAGGATTTTGGGGATGGGAGGCACTGTCGACTGTAATTATCAATAATTCCCATGGGAAAGAACTATGGAATCAGATTTCTAAGCAGTTCTTCGTTAAGGAAATCGATCTTTCAGAGGAAGCAAAATATAACCGTAATTTGTCAAAACCTTCGGTACGTCCGGAATGCCGCAATGACTATTACCTGGAGATGGATCATGAATATTTCTTTGACCAAAGACAGCCTTTGTTACACAAAAAGAGTTTACTTTTTAAAATAAAAAGAATGATTCCAGTAAAAGTAAAGTACTGTATAAAAAAGGGACGTCTCAGATGAAAACTTCAAAAAAAGTATTATATCAAAACACGTTTTTTTTATATATATTAACTTTTTCTAATCAAATACTTAATTTGATTACAGTCCCATATCAAACCAGAATTTTGGGACCGGAAACATATGGAAAAATAGGATTCGCCTCTGCCATGATGGTATATTTTCAAATGATTATGGATTTCGGGTTTATTTTATCGGCAACAGAGGATGTTTCCCGATTTCAAGATGATAGCGAAGAATTATCAAAAATATTTTTGTCGGTGTCCATTTGTAAATGTTTTTTAGCTACTATCGTTTTTATCGTGATTATGTTAATCAGTCAATATAACTCCCAATTTTTAGGGGATTTCAGATTGCTTATCTTATACTTTTTCGTGGCGTTTACCACTACGTTATTGCCCGATTTCTTATACCGCGGCCTGGAACTGATGAAAATGATTACCATGAGAAGTGTCTGTATTAAAACATTTTTTACAATCATGATTTTTTTTGTCTTGAAAAAACCGTCAGACTACTATTGGATTCCGGGTCTGACATTAATCGGAAATATAGCGGCACTGCTTTTTGTGTATTGGCATATATGTCATTGTCTTCAGCTGCGTATCAAACCGGTCAGTATTGGGTATTTATATGGGAAAATGAAGAGATCTGCGCTTTTTTTCACTTCCCGTATTGCCTCAACGGTTTATGGAACAATGAATACAGTTGTTCTGAAATACATCTACCCAACAGGAACTTATTTGGGGTATTACACGTCATCAGATAAGTTAATTGTTGCGGCACGGGCTGGTTTTTCGCCTATCTGTGACAGCCTGTTTCCATATATGGTTCGAACAAAAGATTATCGTTTAATTAAAAAGATTATTTTTTGGGGTACGCCAGTTATTACACTAGGAACACTGGTTGTTGGATATTTTGCAACAGAGTTTTGTGAAATTCTATTTGGTGCAGAATTCGCTCAATCGGCAAGCGTATTACGAATTTTGCTTCCACTAATCCCCATTGATTTTGTCAGTTATATCGTTGCGTTCCCGTTATTGGCACCATTGGGAAAGACAAAAGAAGCTAACTATTCGAATGTCATGGGAGCCATAATGCATTTATGTATATTCCTGATGCTCACCGTAACTGATAAATTAAATATCTATTCCATTTGTTTTGCCACCTGTGTAACGGAGGCAGCCGTTTGTGCGTATAGAATATTGGTTGCGCTTCGTACATTACTGGCTGGAAAAGAAAATCGGCTATGATCTTTTAATGCACCATTCAGCCATTGGCACCAGATACGTGGTTCCGCTATTACAATATCCGATTTTTTTACAAGTTAACTTAATTCAGCTATTTATGTTTAATATGTATATTTGTCAATCATAGGACTAAAGATTGTACCCTATCAACAGTATTATCTTATCCTATTTTAAATCAGAAAAATTCAAAAATGAAAACCGCTTTAAAATACCATAGAAAGGAATCAATCTAAATGTCACGTAATTCAGTCCTAATCATCCCATCCCTCAATCCCGGCGCGGATCTGGTCGATTATGTTACCTCCCTTGTCTCCAACGGTTTTCAAAAATAATACTGGTGGATGACGGAAGTACAGATGTACATAAATCGGTTTTTAAAACACTCGGGGGGGCCAGAATGTGAAATCCTTGTCCACGCAGTTAACCTTGGCAAGGGAAGGGCCTTAAAAGACGCCTTTAATTATTATTTGAACTACTTCTCCACCGAATACAGGGGAGTCATTACGGCCGATTCGGATGGGCAACATACCGTAGAGGATATATTAAAACTGGATCATCTTCTGGGACAGTACCCAGACAGTCTGATTCTCGGCTCCAGGGATTTCTCCCTTCCTTCTGTTCCTCTTAAAAGCCGTTTTGGAAGTAAGCTTACTCGGGTGGTTATGAAAATTCTTATAGGAGGGGGGATATCAGACACGCAGACCGGGCTGCAAGCAATCCCCAATTGCCTTCTTCTGTCGCAGCTTACGCTGTACGGGGAGCGGTTTGAATACGAAACCAATGTGTTGATTGATGTCCTGCATAAAGGGATACCAATCCAGGAAGAAACCATCCAGACAGTATATATTCAAAAGAACAAGGGCACACATTTCCGGCCTGTCGCAGATTCCATTGCTATTTATCGGCTCATTTTATCATCATTTATAAAATATACATTTGCGTCATTGTCATCCTTTCTGCTTGACTATGGCGTTTTTTGTTTTGTGGCATTCCTACTTAAGAATTTGCCCTCCGGGTCCAGGAGCTGGTTTTCGACCCTCGTTGCAAGGAGCATTTCCTCCCTCTATAATTATGGAATGAACAAAGTCTTTGTATTCCAATATCACGGAAACGGCCACAAAGCATTTGCCAGATATTACCTTTTATGTGTCTTGCAAATGTGCGCTTCGGCGCTTTTGGTTTGGCTGTTGTGCACGAACATGCAGATCCGGGAAGGGATTGGGAAGCCGTTTGTGGATCTCATTCTTTTCTTTATAAGTTACCAGATACAAAGGACTTGGATTTTCCGGGAGGCGAAGGCATAATCTTATTGGTAAAATTTTTGTATTTTTCAATTTCATTTTGGGGTTATGGTCTCTGGGGCGGCAAGAAAATGGAGAATCCGCTGTGAATTTTTTCCTATCCTCTATTGTGCAACTGTGAGTAATCTTCTGTTCCTTGCGGGCATTTTGAATTTGATGCCCATGATGGTCCTGATTCTCTGGGGTGGGGGATACGTTGTTCTTGTTTTCTCCCTCAAAAAGGGAGTTTCCTTCCAAAAAAGAGAACTATGTTTTTATGCTGCATTCTGTGCGGTTCTTGTTTATTTTTCCTGGCTGCTTCGTGGTTCGCATTTTATTTTCTATAATAATTTCAGTCATTGGGTTGTCGTGGTCAAGGACATGCTGCTCACAGACCGGATGCCGAATTTTGAAGACAGCTTAATCGAATTCCAGGCCTACCCGCTTGGAAGTTCTTTATTTTTGTATTATATCGGAAAACTTTTGAGGACAGTGGATGCCTGTCTGATCTGGGGGCAAATGTTTCTGTCTTTAAGTGCAATTTTCAGCATTGCTGCCTTTCTAAACAAAAAAACTGATACTGCTTTCCTATACCAGTTCTTTTCGGCATTTACAGTCTGTTAATGAATAGCGGGATTTACGATTTATTGGTGGATACACTGCTTTCGCTAATTGGGACCGCAGCAGTCGGGATGATATTCAATGTACGGGACGAATCGCGAAAAACTCTGGTTGCTTTATCAATTCTGTCTGCATTTTTAGTTAATGTAAAAAGCAGTGGTATCTTTTTTGTTCTGGCTGGGCTTGTCTTTTTTGCCATATATCATTGGAACTATGTACGGACACAGCTTGCTGAAGCTGTGTTCATCGGGATATTTCCGTCGACTGCAACGATGGTTCTTTGGAAGAGGCACATTGCCTTGGTTTTCCGATCCTCGGACACTTCCAAGCATTCAATGAGCCTGTCAAATTGTAAAATGATCTTTGAAGGCAAAACACGAGAGGACATCTGGGCAATTGGACAAAAATTTTTTAAACGTTCATTTCTTTTGACGATTATGGAATACAAATTTTACTGGGCATAATTGTTTTTTGTTCAATGCTTGCTGTTATATGGTGCTTTTCCAGAGAAAAATCCTGGAAACGAGTTTTTTGGATCCTGCCTTTTTTGTGGGGATTCTGTTTTTGTACCAGATAAGTCTCCTGCTTATGTATCTGTTCTCCATGCCACTTGCGGAAGCATTGGCAGGTTATCAGCGGTATGAAAAAACTATTGTTCTGTTTCTTGTTGGATGTTTTACCATTTTTCTTTTGGCAGAATGGCTCGTTTCTCCCAGGCGACTAGGGAAAGCTTCCGCCTTGTTTTGTGGTTTATATGGGGCTATTTTTATCTAAAAGCCGCTTGCCATTTTCTCTGCTGTGTCAGAAGCAACATTATGAATCTATCTTGCAGTGCCAATTCAAGGATTTGCTTCGGGATTCCCATGTGGAAAATGAAAAATCATATATAATTTATACGGAAAAAGAGAGCGGGTATCTGTATTATTTGACACATTATGAGCTATGGTCAAAATCGGTTACAACCATATCTCAGGAACAGCTTGGCCGTCTGGAGGAGCTCCTTTCAAACTATGCGTATATGATTGTATGAGAGCGGAATTCGGAATTAGAGGAATGGCTGTCAAAAAATGGATATGCGTATCCGACAGATGAAGAAAGATATGTGATTCCTCTTTTGTAATTACAGAAACATTGATTTTGTTATTCAATTGTTCTGACTTTGTACTTTTATTCACATCAGGAGTAACCGAAAATGAGCAGCTACATAAAACTTATGAGACCTCATCACTATATCAAAAACCTGTTGATATTTGGAGCGCTGGTCTGCAGCGGCCAATTGTTCAATCCAGTAAAATTCAAAGCCGCCACCGTCGGATTTGCTGCATTTTGCACGGTCTCATCCATGGTCTATATTATCAATGATATCCGGGATAAGGAAAAAGACCAGTTGCATCCGGTCAAACGAACACGGCCGATTGCTTCCGGAAAAATATCGGAGAGAAATGCCTGGATTTTTGCGGCTTTTCTGCTACTTCTGACTCTTGTTTTTAACTTCTTAATTTATCACCCTAATTCCACTGTTTACTGGCTTTATATTTGATTTTAAACCTTTTTTATAGCTTCGGTATGAAAAATGTACCACTGCTGGATGTTGCTATTTTAGTGTCTGGTTTTCTGATCCGTATGATATATGGCGCTGTTGTTACAGAAATACCTGTCTCCAACTGGCTGTACCTTACTGTTATTACCTTGGCATTTTACTTTTCTTTGGGCAAACGTAGAAATGAGAGCAGACGCAGCCCGGACGGAAAAGCCATGACCCGGGCGGTTCTGCAATGCTATTCCATTGATTTCCTGGATAAAAATATGTATATGTGCCTGGCCCTTGCCAATACATTCTATGCTCTTTGGTGTATGGATTCCGAAACAATATCCCATTATGGCCTTAATTTGACTTTTACTGTACCGATTATTCTCCTAATTACAATGAAATATAGCATGGATATAGAAGATGAGGAGGCAGATGGAGATCCAGTAGAAGTGCTTTTACATGACCGAGTACTCTGTTTACTGTGCCTCTTTTACGTTCTTGTCATGTTCTTTCTTTTATATCTTTGACAGGAGATAAATGAGTGCATGCGTATGATTTTCTTATACAATTTATGATGGTGCACATTTCGGATAAACGGAGCCCCTTTCCCGCGTTAGCGGTGTAAGAGGCTCACACCAACGGTGCATTATCCGTTTGTTGTTACTTGTTAATAGGTTCCATATTTCTCATGTTTTTACCATTCATCTCCAAGCGGTAGGCTCTGCTAAGCATGCGTGCAAGGCACGCCTCTGCATAAGTATGATCTTGAAACATATCATACCAGGCAGATACGGGGAACTGAGAGATTACAAGGATTGATTTATGTGGATCTCGGCTGTCGAATACCTCAAATAGGTTTCGGCACTTATTAACATCCATGTTCATCAATCCAAAATCATCAACGACAAGAAGTTCATAGCCTGCAAACAGGTTTAGTTCTTCTTGATAAGTGTCAAGCTTTTCCGCTTTGGACAACTCATTTATCAACTGGCTGGCCTTCATGTACCGGGTTGTCTTGAACTGCCGCAGGGCGCAAATACAAAGCGCATTAGCAAGGTAACTTTTACCGGAACTGGTTTTTCCTGTTATGACAAGATTTTTTCCCTGTTCAATCCATTCACATTTGGAAAGTTCCTCTATGATGTGGACATCAAGCTGTCGTTCCGGATTATAAATCGTTTCATCCAGATCAGCGGCAGGATATTTCAAGGTTGCCTTTTTGATAAAGCGATTCAGTTTCTTGGTATAGCGCAGGTTCCATTCTGCATCCACGATACGTTGTATTTTTTCTCTAAATGGAAGAAGTTCTGCATTGGGATCTACAAACACTTCCTCCAATGCTTCTGCCATACCGGAGAACCGCATACTTTTGAGTTTGCTGCAGATTTCATAGTCCTCTGTGGAAAGTTGGTTTTTATTTATCATCGATACTCCTCCTTCCCTCGTAAGTTACTATGTTCCGGAAGCGAGGATGGAATCGGTACCGAATGATTGTCCTGCATGTTTTTCAGGAGCTTTTTGAAATAGGAATACCTACAAGCATTACTTTCCACGCATGTTTTTGAAATATCTTCCAGCAAGAGTCTGGATTGATTTTTACACATATGAAGAATGCCGTTACAACTGTTATAGGCTTGTTCTTCGTGCTGGGGTGCAAGAAGCACGGCATCAATAAGTTTGACCATATATGGACCGATGCCTGAAGCCCAGCGTCTGTAATAAGCACCATCTTTAGAATTCACTTCTTTGTAGTATTGATGCTCAGGAGCCATGTGCTCCGGCTTGGTGATGTATTTGGGAAAATCCTTGTAGGATCTTCTATGAGTACAAATCAGCTTGTTATTCCGGTCGCAGATACGTATCTCTGCCATTGTAGCTTTAAGAATTGCAGGCTGGTTGTAATACGTGTACAATACGGAATAATAGTGGTCATCATACAACAGATGGTAATTATTCGGTACACGGGCAAAATATTTATAATCACACAGCAGGAAGGATTCACCGGCAAGTGGCTTCATCTGTGGTTTGTCATATCGAAGAAAACTTTCCATCTTGGAAAGGGACTGGGAAGCCCTTTTCCCGTTGTTGATGTCCGCTATTTTTTGCCGTACATCACGATTGATATCTTCGATACTGTAATAGACCTTTTCTTTCAGGTCTTCCAACAGATGCGTCTCCAAAAACTGAACATACTTCTCCACCGTTGGTTTTCCCTTAGGCTTGCGGGGAGGCGGTGGAAGAATTACTACATCGTAGAAATTCTCTAAGTCCTGATAGGCACTATTGATTACCAGTTCATCCTTGGTATGCTTGGTGATTGCAGTTTTTAAGTTGTCGGGTACGAGGTATTTAGGCACTGCACCATAGGCCTCCAATGCATGGACAGTACCAGCAATGAAGTTGGGCAGTTTTTCATCCTCAAAGGCTTCCGCATAAACAAGGTTACTTACTCCAACAGTGGTAACGAAAAAATGTACCTTTTTAATTTCACCTGTTGATGAATCCACAAGAATTTCCGGTTGCTCACCGACCCAGTCGATGTAAACCTTTTCTCCGGGAATCCGTTCCACTACCATGCTGACAGCTTCCGAGCCGTAATGCTTTTCAACAAAGCGTTTGAAATACAGACAATACTGTGTGTATTGATAACCGGAAGGACAGTCCTTCTTGTACTTCAGCCACAGATAAAAGAGATTTGCTTTGCTTCCTGGCATAGTTAGCCGCTCATAGACAGCCTGGTAATCAGGCATAACGGAATCATCTTTTCTGCGGAGGTTTTCTGGCGGAAAGAATAGATATTCCACTTCCTCTGCCGGCATTTGTTTCAGCGTATCAAGGTCTTTGCCGGATTCTTTAAACCGGTTCATGATCAGAGTAATTGTGCTACAGCCGACTTTGTATCGGCTGCGGCAATCATCATAGGATATACCACGCTGACGCATATCTATGATTCCAAGAATTGTAGTACAGTTTTGCATAATCGTATGCTCCTTTCTCGTTAGTTTTTACTACGAGAAAACTATACCACAGTAAATCGTGCACTATTGTTCCGAGCGGGTACACCGGTGGAACAACACGCTCACACCGGTTCAAGCGAAATACTCACACCAGTCGGGCGAAATTTGCATCTTCACTTAAATAAGTAATAATATCCTTTTTAGAAAGTTCTGGGGCGGTTGTATAATATATGGAAGCATATAAAGAAAATAACACATCATTTTTGAGACAATCTAGCATAGCAGACATATCATGCTCAAAAAGCTCTTTTGAAGTTTCTTTAATACGACTCCAAAGGCTATCAATGATTTCATCAGATGGTTGCATAATACCAGCACAAATTCGTTGATAGAAAGTATCAGAATAAAGTTGTTGGTACCTACTAATTAGGGTTAGAAAATTATATTCTATCATAGTTGCTCCTTTCCTTTGTATTGATATCATTCGTGTACGAATTGCTTCAATAGTTTTTTAACAGGGGGTGTGATATCCTGATTATACAAAATTAACAAACCAAAAGGAAGAGGAGTTCTCACATTTATGACAAAATCTTCCTGGAAAAAATCGAAAATATTGATTTTAGCAAGGATATTATGAAGTTTTTGTTCAAAATGTGGGAAAGAAAGGAGAAAAATGTATTATCCATATCCCGAAATGACTCAGATTGTACCAACATGTTACACATGGCCACAATATGGTTGTTTTCAACAACCGCAATATGCCATACCTCCATCTCCGGATGCCGTTCAGCAGATTGCAGATTTTAATAGCCAGTGGGCCGCCAGGCGGGCGATGGAAGAACAACATAACCAAACTGAGCTGAATCATATCGCGGCCAAAAAAGAAATTGAGCTTCGGATGGAGGTAGCCAAAAAGAAGATTAATGTAGCAGCCAATGATGAGAACATAATGCATCGTTCCGATCTCAATGCTTTGTCAGAAATGAATATAAGCAGAGTTGAGATCACATCCGATGGTCACATTCTGTATACGAAGAAAGGATTTGAACGCGATGCTGAGTTACAGGTGCCGTTTTCCCTGCAGGATTATATCATTTTGACAGGAGCGCAGGGTGACCGGAAAGTGCTTGCTGTCGGATATAATATTAAAAAACGGCGTAACGGTTTGTATATTTGGTCAGACAGATTGGATGATCGTACAATTTCCCGCAAATTTGACGGGGCCGGCCTGACTTGTGGCTTGAGCCGTGAGCGTGAGCGTAATTTTCGGAGGCTCCTGATTCAGAAATGTATGAGTACAGCTGAGGAACAATGGATTCCAAAGCGGCATGGCTGGTACATGAGGAACGAAGAAATGCAGTTTGCTTTTCCCGAAGCATTAACTTGGAAGGAGGTGACACAGTTTGCAGATAACTGAATTAAACAGGTATCTCACCTGGATACAAGATCAATATGGAGATGATTCTACAAAAATGCTATTGACTGGTACGACCGCTGCACTTTACCCGCTGTATATAGCGAGTGGAGTTTCACATTGTGGGCCAATCCTGATTCACTGCTGCGATTCCTGTCAGGCAGAGAAAGTTATCAGATTATTGATGCCGTTTGCCGACATCAGGCCGTTACCATTGTCTGCATCACCGAAGGATGTAAAAAACTTTGTGAAAAAAAGCGAATATAATGTCATGGCTTTTCTGTGGCAAGGAGGCCGTTACACCAAAGATAATTTACGTTTCATACACCATTTGACTCTTTACGGAGAAGAAGCTGTGCTTGCCTTTGTGATTGATACAAATAGCAATGTGAGTGAATCGCCAGAGTTATTTGGCGGAGAAATTTATCTGGATAATGCCGAAAGCGGCGGAATGCCAGGAAATGAGGAGAGTCCTTTGGACGAAATATTTATGAGAGAGGAGATTCATTATGCGGTATTGCGGAGGGCTGAGATCAAAGCATGGGTAAAAAATGCTTATGAAAAAACGAATTTTTGTTCCTTTAAGATTTCACCACAGGTTCTTCTGGGATTTTTTACTTCTCTGGGAATGGATAAGGATTCATTACAGAAGATCCAAAATAGTCTAAAAAATGCTATGGAGAGCATGGAAAACGATTGGGAAGGAGGAAATGATGCGGAGACTATTGCGGAAATTTTCTGCAAAGCGGTTCTGGACTCGACCGGATGGGTTTCAGACATTGTTAATCGAAAAAGGGTTTTGCCCGAGAAATGGGAAAAACTTTCTGAGGCAATATGGTATGATGAAAAATTTTACTACATTTCGGAAACCTTGTTTCATGAAATTTGTGAACCCTTTCGGGCAACTACATCAATTCGTACCATAAAAAGACAACTGTCAGCGGCAGGGGTATTAGTTATGGAAGGACGTTCTCGGACTTATGGCACAGTAAGGGTTTCTGCATTTAATGGATATGGCGAATGTAAGATTGAGCGTCGCGTAAAACTCAAACGGAACCCGATTGATACAAGTCAGGATTTAACATTGATTGAGATGTTTGGAGAAAGGGAGGAGGAAGCATGATAAAGGTTACAGAGCTCAGAGGCACCAGGAAAGCCGCTTATATAGCAGAGAATGTGAATAATTTACATATACTCGAGGTGGGGCCGTCTGGTTCAGGTAAATCTGTTGCAGGTTCGATACTTGAAAAAAATGCGGCTTCAGAGGGAGCAGCCGTAATAGGAATTAGTATGAATCAGGCAATTACGCCTCCGACAGGGGTAACGAATGTAAGAGTAATCTATGTAAAGGAACAAGGATTGCCAATTTCTGTTCTGTCAGACATCCCAGTTCATGTTAAAGACGGAAGGAGCTCCAATGAACTGATTGCAGATGCGGTGGATGCATTTTGCACTATCAGTAATCTTCATGTCAGGCAAAAAAAAGCCTTGGGTGAGGCAATAAAAAGGGCAATGCAAAGCGATATATGGCGGCAAAATGAGTTTTTGGCAATTGAGAAGGAACTGCTAAGTTCAAAAGGTGATGTGGAGGAAAGCGTTTGTGCACATTTTGAACAGGTGCTTCAAAGCGTTTGCATCCATTCGGATTCAAGCTTTCATCTTGATATCTCAGGACAGATCATAATTTTTGAATTGAGCGGGTACAGTCTGAATATACAAAAGCAACTCACATGCTATATTCTTGCACGCATATGGCAGGAGGCCCGTGCTCAGAACAGGTCCGGCAACGTTCCTTGGTTTATCCATCTGGATGAATTTCAGGAACTTGGAATACGTCCGGATTCGACTTTATATCAAATCTTACGTGAAGGACGAAAATTTAAGCTTGGAACAATCCTGGCTACACAGACTTTGGAATACTTTTCCAGATCAGAACGGGCGTTGCTTTTACAGGCATCCAGTAAATTATTTTTCAGTCCGGAGCCTCATGAAATTCCCCGGTTGTTAGCGGATATTGGTCAGAGGGGGAATATGGCTATGTCAAGGCGTTTGAGCCTATTGCAAAGGGGACAGTGCCTGGCTGTTGGAAAGTATGCAGTAGATACAAGCGTAATCGAACATCCGCTTGTACTAGACTTTACTCAAAGGTAAGAGAAGGAGGAACGATTGATGAAACAGATTAATGCTGGATTAGAAAAGGATGAGATGCATTTTCTAACCAAGTCAGATTTACTGAAGATTTTTCCATTTAAACGGACAAAGCTTCAGCAGCTCTTAAATGCCGGGGTGCTTCCAGTGGTGCAGATTGGAAAAACTTACATTACTTCGGAAGCAATGCTGCAACGCTGGCTGGAAGAGAATATTGGAAAGAAAATTTTTTATTAAAGCTGAATGCCTGCAAGCGAAAGTTTGCAGGCATTTTTGAAAGGAGTTAAAAGATGTCAACCATGGAAGACAGTACATCAAGGAGAAAAAAGGGGCAGGGCTCCATTTCTAAAAAAACCAATGGTACATATATAGGCAGAATCAGTATTTCAGGATATGAGCCATATTCCTGCATCGGGGCGACTCAAAAGGAAGTTGAGAAGAAACTGGAAGCATTTCGGATCCGAACCCTGAAAAAAGAGATAATACCGCAAAAAATTTTGGTCAGTGCGTATATTGAAGAATGGCTCGTTGATATAAAAATGCCTTCACTAAAGCCAGCGTCCTATGATCGCCTGGAACGCACTTACCAAAACCATATAAAGAATAGCCAGGTGGGCCGGTGTCAGATGGGAAATATAACCGCTATGGATATTCAAAAATTAATTAATCAGAAGAGCCAAAGTCTGTCGTATTCTTCTTTAAAGAAGATCTATGATCTCTTAAAGGGCTGCTTTAATTACGCGGTCATAAGTCGAGATATGGACTTCAACCCTGCTATGGCAGTACATATGCCTAAAAAAGAAAATTTGAAAAAACAGACAAAAAAGATCCAGGTGTTTTCCAGGGATGAGTTAGAGCGTATTGAGGATGTGGCCAAGATTGTGTACAAAGGAGGAAAAATACGCTATAAACACGCGTACCTTTTTATCCTATTGGCAAATACAGGGATGAGGGCAGGTGAAGCACTGGCACTGACATGGGAAAACGTTAATTTCGATAAACGGTTTATTACAATCGTGCAAAACGCTTCCCAAGTTATTGAGCGTACAGAAGGGGCTGAAAAGAAATACAAAACGATTATAACGTCAGTAAAGACACAAAACGGAAATCGCTGTATTCCGTGTAATGATAAGGCCATGGAAGCTTTATTATGGTTAAAAAAATATCAGGAAGAAAATCATATAAAATCAAAATATGTAGTTTGTAATAATGAAGGCAGAATTTTAAATCAGCAAACGTTACCACATATTTTAAGTAAAATTTTAAAGGCAGCTAATGTAAATTATAAGAATGTGCATTCATTTCGCCACACATTTGCGACCAACCTGATTGAGGCAGGCGTGGATGTGAAAATTGTGAGTCAGTTATTGGGCCATAGCTCAGTGAAAATCACATATGACACATATGTACACCCCAAAATGGATTATGCAGTTGCAGCTGTCCAATTACTTAATAGCAAAAAATAGAAAACAAAGCCACTATAATAGTTTGAAAAAATAGAGCAAAGTAAAGGAGTGTGATATAAAAGTAATAAAATCATGTAAGGTAGTCACAATACTTATCAAGGCAGCTGTGGCAGAATTCTGGGTCAGTGCACTATCTGGCGGATCCCTTTGTAAATGCCCCAAAGCAAGCTATAAAAGTCAGCTACTTACCAATTTAGGGCATTTGCTGGGGACATCCGGGAAATGCTCACGAACGATGAAGCGTCAGTCAGTGCCATTACGAAGAGGGCAATGAAGTACTACATGGTTGTCACCCAGCCTATCGAAACACTTTGATAAGGGGGAACGTTGGACTCCGCCGGGTGGCCATTGGTCAATACATCAGTGGATGCTGCCTGATATAAATTGCACAGATTCTACAAATATGTGGAAAAGGGCAATTCTTTTCGGTCCCATGCAAAGAGAAGAACGACCGAGCAGAGCAATGTTTGTTTTCTCTTTTCCTGCCAGGACAAGCATTGTATTTTAAGATGAAATTTTGTATAATGATAATAGAAGCATAGGAGGAAGTTGCGTATGTCAGGACAAATACATACAGACTGGGAACAGATAGGGATTGCCAATGATTTTCTGTTTGGGAAAATCATGAGAAATCCCAGATTATGCAAGAAACTTCTGGAACGAATACTGCCGGAATTGGAGATTGATCGGATTGAGTATCCGGAACTTCAAAAGACAATTCGTGAAGATGTAGACGCAAGAAGCGTCAGGTTGGACGTCTATATAAGGGATGGAAAAGGAGTTGTGTACAATATTGAGATGCAGGCGGTTAATACCAGAGAGCTGCCAAAGAGAAGTCGATATTATCAAAGTATGGTAGACCTCCAGCTCATGGATAAGAACCAGTCCTACAAGGAGCTGAATCATAGTTATATTATATTTATCTGCCTGACAGATATATTTGGATATGGACATCATATCTATACATTTGAGAATCTTTGTAAAGAAGAAGATGGTCTGTCATTAGGTGACGGAACGAAAAAAATCTTTTTAAATGCATCTGGTGAGAAAGGGGATGTCAGCCCACAACTAAAAGCATTTTTGGATTATGTGGCAGGGAGATCATCAGAGGACGAATTTGTAAAAGAGCTGGAGGAAGCAGTAAGAGAAGCAAAGAGAAATCGAGAATGGAGGCATGAATATATGACGTTATTGATGCGGGACCAGGAGAATCGGGAGATCGGAAGAGAAGAAGGAAGAGAAGAAGGAAGACAGGCGCTGATCTCCACATTAAGAGAGATGAACACGCCGGAAACAGTTATTTTGCAGAAGCTTATGGAGAAATTCAAATTGACAGAAAAGGAAGCGGCGAATTATCTGGCATAAAAATCAGGCAGAGTATCGTGGAGGGCCGTATGCCTGCGGCAGATATGTAAAGGATTGCGTTTGGCAGGCTTAATTGAGGAGGCGCGGTGTGCATTCGTATCAGTATGTACTCGCGTCTCTTTAAGCTGGACTTGGTGATGATGGCTATCGTGATTCTATGTGTACTATCGGCACTGTTATATCAGGGGATCGCGGTTCTGGAAAAGAAGTTTGACCGGTAGCAGGAAGGACTGAGAAATGAAGTCAGGCGGCGCTCCAAAACGGAGCGCCGCCTGGCTGTGACCAGATTATTGGAATTCGTCTGTCATAATGCGCCATACAATGCCAAAGGCCTGCTCAAACACTTTCATATCCAGGTATTCTCCGGTTGTATGTACATCAAACATTCCGGTGGAGATTCCGGAGCAGTGGAAGCCTTTTCCGGAAAAAATATTGGAATCTCCGGAGCCGTTGGTCACTACATATTCGGGAGTGAAGCCCTCTGCCTCAAGAGCATGCAGGGTAAGACGGCTTAAGAAGCAGTCGGGGTCCGGTTTGCAGGGCGGACAGAAATGGTCAATATCAATGTCGACGGAAGCCTTAAATTCGGCGGCAGCATCGTTGCAGGCTTTGACAATTTTTGCAACCTGATCATCAATTTGTTTCTGAGTGTGGGAACGGACCTCACAGGTGAAGGTTACGGTATCAGTTACTATATTGGTGGCTCCGCCGCCCTCGATGCGGCCGATATTGGAGGTGGTTTCCGGGTCGATACGGCCGAAAGGAACACGGTTTATGGCAGACGCAGCCACGGCAATGGCATTGATGCCTTTTTCCGGTTCGATGCCGCCATGGGCCGTTTTTCCGTGGAAGGTGATGGTCAAAGAATCCTTACCGGCTCCGGAGGTAATCACCGGACCGATTTTTCCGGCACCGTCCAGGGAGAAAATGTTTTTGGCAGGAAGTTTGGAGCAGTCAAAGGTTTTAGCTCCGTACATACCATTTTCTTCACAGATGGTAAAGAGAAGGTAAAGGTCCCTGTGGGGTGTACCAGTCTCTTTCAAAAGATCTAAAAGTTCCATAGTCATAACAATTCCGGACTTGTCATCAGCGGCCAGAATGGTGTCGCCGTCGCTTTTTAGTATTCCGTTTTCAAATACGGGATGGATTCCGATTCCCGGTTCCACTGTGTCCTGATGGGCGTTTAGGCAGATGGCTTCGCCGCCTAAAGTGCCCGGAATATGGATCAGCAGGTTTCCTGCATGATCGCCGCCGATGGCTTTTCCGGCTTCATCGCGGTATACCTCGTATCCCAGCTTCTCAAAATAGTTCTGGAGATAGTCGGTCATGGGCCCTTCCTTATAGGAAACGCTGTCGATCTGAATGATTTCCATGAGCCTGGATAAGACTCTTTCCTGGTTGATCTGCATGTAATTCCCTCCATGTTTTCTCAGAAAAATGAGCGGATCTGAAGTGTTTCAGGATTGCCAGAGCACGTAGTGCGAAGCAATCGGTGGTATCATAGGGGCAAAACATCTTTTGCCCCTAACGTCAATATATATTCCTATTATACGAAAGGATGGAAGGAAAAGCAAGGCTGTGGCGTCCGTCTTGTGAAGATTCCGTAACAGTTCAGCCATGCATCTTCTTGCCCGCGTACCGCGGACAAGAAGCGCCGGGCGTCCGCCCTATGAAGATTTAGAGTGAAAAATGCTTATGAAAACAAGTTTTCAACGCGTTTTTCGCTCTAAATCTTCGCATGGCTGAATTGTTACGGCGGAATAATGATCTGGACAAATGAAGAATCTCAACGTATACTGGTAGAGCACTCTGGTACGGGTTAGGAGGAAACGGTATGCTGGAAATCATTGTGATACTTGCGTTTACGGGAATTTTAATGGGATGTATTGCCTTTGATGTGTCTATTGTGTATGCATTGGCGGCCGGATATCTTATTTTCTTCTTTTACGGACTTAAAAAGGGACATTCAGCGGGAGAGATGGCGTCCATGTCCCTCTCAGGAATTAAAGCCGTGAAAAATGTTCTGGTTGTGTTTTTGCTGATCGGAATGATCACGGCTCTTTGGCGGGCTGCAGGGACGATTCCGGTAATTATCTGCTATTCTTCCAGGCTGATTCGCCCGTCTGCATTTATTTTTATTGCATTTTTGCTGAACTGTCTGGTTTCTGTACTGACCGGGACTTCTTTTGGGACGGCGGCTACCATGGGGGTGATCTGTATGTCTATGGCTTCGGCCATGGGGGTGGCTCCTTTGTATGTGGGCGGTGCTGTGATTTCTGGAATTTTTTTCGGAGACAGGTGTTCTCCGGTGTCCAGCAGTGCGCTGCTTGTCTGCGAACTGACGAAAACGGACATTTATGGGAACATTAAGGCCATGGTGAAAACAGCTCTGGTCCCATTTCTGCTGACATGCGCTCTGTATCTTGTTCTGGGAATCTTTTCAGGCGGAAACGGCGCTGCGGCCGGGGTGGAGGAAATGTTTTCGGAAGAGTTTAAGCTCCATTGGATTCTCATTTTGCCGGCAGCCCTGATTCTGGTTCTTTCTGTTTTTCGCGTGAATGTAAAGAAAACCATGGCTGCCAGTGTTCTGGCGGCTGCGGTATGCTGCTGTGTCTTCCAGAATCTTTCAGCGGGGGAGCTTGTGAGAACCATAGTGTTCGGATATCAGGCGAAGGGGGAGGTTCTGGCTCCCATGATGAATGGCGGCGGAATACTCTCCATGGTACGGGTGATGGTGGTTGTGGGGCTTTCCTCCTCCTACGCCGGAATTTTTGAGAGAACAGGGCTTTTAACCAGTATGAAGCGGTACATCGCCGCAATAGGCCAGAAAATCACGTCTTTTGGAGGCATTCTTTTTGTATCAGCAGTCACATCCATGATTGCCTGCAACCAGACCCTTGCCACCATGCTTACATACCAGCTCTGCCGTGATCTGGAGCCGGATTCGGAAAGGATGGCCATTCATCTGGAGAATTCAGTCATTGTCATGGCTCCTCTTGTTCCATGGTCCATTGCAGGAGCAGTTCCGGTGGCCGCCATCGGGGCTCCGGCCGCGAGCCTGGCCCTGGCTGCCTACCTGTATCTGGTTCCGGCCTGGAACTTTCTGACAGAATTCGGAAAGCGCCAAAAAACTGTTGGGAAAAGACATCCAGCCTGAAACAATGGCTTTTTGTGCCAGGGAAATATAAAGATTTCGTAAGAAATTTGGAAGGAAACTGGAAGGAAATGTTTCATGTATGGAAAGGTTTTCATGCTATACTGAATCCGTTACAAAAGAAAATATGGCAAAATTGCGGCAAAAGCAGTAAATAGCCAGAGAGGCTGTGGAAAAAGACGGCATTGAGTATGACAGAAGGAGAGTGTAGCATGAGCAGTGAAGAAAAGATTCAGCCAGAAGAATTTGATAAGGAACTGGAGCGCCTGATGAGCAGCAATGGGGAGCATAAAGGCGGAAAGAAGAACAGAAAGAAAAAGAAGATCATCATAGCCGCGGCAGTCCTTGTGGTCGCCATAGGCATAGGCAATAAGCTGCTTGGAAACAAGGGTCCTCAGGCACCGTTTGTGGGAACGGTGAATCCGGTGTACAAGGAAATCCAGAACAGGCTTTCCGTAAGCGGCCCGGTTTCCGGAACCGACAGTGTGGATGTGGTTTCCAATATCCATGCGGAGGTACTGGAAATTCCGGTGAAGGAGGGCGATAAGGTGACAAAGGGGCAGGTTCTGGCCATTCTGGATGATACGGATTTAAAAAAAGAAGTGGCCATTGCAAAGAATAATTACGATCTGGCAGTGAGTACCTGCGCCGAACAGGATAAGGAAGCTCAAAACGGGTATGCAAAGGCGGTTCAGGAGTTAAATACGGCCCAGACCAATTATGACAGAACGAAAATCCTTTATGACAGCGGAGATGTTCCTCTTGTGGATCTGGAAACGGCTCAGAATACATTAAACGATGCCAAACGGCAGAAGGATTCCTTCACCATTCGGGACGGAAAGCCTGCGGCAGATGATTCCTACCGGCTTCAGATTGAAAAAGCGCGGTTTGACTATGAGAAAATGGAGGAGCAGCTGGAGGATACCCAGATTAAAAGCCCCATTGACGGTACTGTGGTGCGGGTCAATACGAAGGTGGGGCGCTTCGCCGATAAAATAGAGGACTCTGAGCCCCTTTTCATTATTGAAAACCTGGATGTGCTGGAAATGGAAATCAAAGTCAGTGAATATTCTATCGGTAAGGTGGCCGTTGGACAGGAAGCGGAGATTTCCGCAGATATTCTGGATGGGGCTACTATCCGCGGACAGGTGATGTCCATTTCCCCCACCGGAGAGGAAAAGGGCGGCGGTTCTTCGGAGCGGGTGATTCCCACCACCATCCGGATTCTTGATAATAATACGAAGCTTATTGCCGGAATTACGGCGAAGGCACAGATTGTTCTGGAAGAGCGGGAAAATGCTCTGACGGTTCCGGTTTCTTCTGTTTTTGACAGAGACGGTGGTTCTTTCGTAGCATCCGTAAAGGACGGAACCATCCACTGGATTCCTGTGGATCTTGGAGTAGAGGGAGATGTGGAAACCGAGATTATTCCAAAGGACGGGGAGGTCATTGATGAAACGACGGCCATCGTAGCGGCTCCCAATGAAATGTACATAGAGGGTATGGCAGTTCTCTCCATGGCGCAGTAAGGGGGAATCGGACATGTTTGGATTTGGAAAAACAAAGCTTTCTTCCTATGTGACTGAGAGCGTCAGCGAGGAATTGATTCGTCTGGATAATCTGGTGAAAATTTATGATACAGGTGCCATCAAGGTTCTGGGTCTGAAAAAAATCAATCTGACCATCCGGCGCGGCGAATTTGTGGCGATCATGGGACATTCCGGTTCCGGAAAATCGACTCTGATGAATATATTAGGCTGCCTGGACCGTCCCACTTTGGGACACTATTATCTGGACGGGATTGATACAGCCGATTTAAGTCCCAACGAGCTTTCGGCAGTCCGGAATCTGAAAATAGGTTTTGTATTTCAGTCTTTTAATCTGATTTCCAGGACTTCAGCCCTTAAAAACGTGGAGCTTCCCATGACATATGCAAGGATTTCAAGAAAAAAGAGAGCAGAGCGGGCCAGGGAGCTTTTAGAGTGTGTAGGGTTGGGCGCCAGGGCGTTTCATATGCCCAATGAGCTTTCCGGAGGCCAGAGACAACGTGTGGCCATAGCCAGGGCATTAGCGAATGAACCACCGTTAATTCTGGCGGATGAGCCGACGGGAAACCTGGATACGGCTGCTTCCATCGAAATCATGGAGATTTTTTCTGAGCTTCATAAGGCCGGAGCTACGGTTGTGGTCGTAACCCATGAGGAGAACATCGCTGCATTTACAGATCGCATTATTCGCTTTTCCGATGGACAGATCATAAGCGATGAAAAAAATGAGAATCCCACGCCGGGAAGCGGCATTGTACATACAAAAGGACTTTACAGAAATAAGGCAAAGACTTTGGGGCATGCCAAAGAAAAGGAGGCGGACGTATGCTGATGGAGAATATGGTCATGGCTTTCCATGCCATCAGGGCCAATAAAATGCGTTCCTTCCTCACTATGCTGGGAATCATTATCGGAATTGGTTCCGTAATTTCCATTGTATCCATCGGAGATACCATGCGGGGTCTGTTTTCTGATCTTTATAAAGATGTGGGTATTACCCAGGCTTACATTTCCATCGGCTACTGGATTGACGATTTCAGGATGAACGACTATTTTACCCTGGATGATCTGGATCGGATAAGAGATGTATTCGGGGATGAAATTGCCTATATGGACAGCGATGCATCTGTTTCCAGCGATGTGCAGGCAGGACGGACAAAGATGAAATTTAATTTCCAGGGCATTGACTGGAATTACCAGGATGTGCAGCCTGTGACCATGTTGTATGGTCGGTATCTCAACGAAGGGGATATTCTGGGAAGAAGGAAGTGCCTGGTCATGGAGGCCCAAAGCGCTAAAAATCTGTTTGGCACGGAAAATGCCGTTGGAAAGACGCTTCGGACCACTATTTACGGGGAAACGGATGAGTATACGGTTGTAGGCGTATATAAAAAGGAGATGAACGCGTTTCAGGCTCTGATGATGGGAGGAAACAGCGATACAGGCTCTGCGTTCCTTCCCTATACGATTCTTACATGGCCCAATGACAATTTCTATTACTGCCATTTGTTTGCTGCGGATGGTGTGGATATGACGGATTTCATGAACCGCCTGGTGGCTTACATTGCGAAGATGAAGGAAAGGAATCCGGGAGATTTCTTTACACAGACAGCGGTTGAGCAGATGGGAAGCGTGGACAGCGTCATGGGTGCACTTTCCATGGCAGTGGGAGGCATTGCAGCCATCTCTCTTTTAGTCGGCGGTATCGGAATTATGAATATTATGCTGGTGTCTGTGACGGAGAGGACGAGGGAAATCGGAATCCGGAAGGCCCTGGGCGCCAGGACCATGGATGTGCTGGTACAGTTTTTAACGGAATCCGCTATTTTGTCAGCCTGCGGCGGGATTATTGGTGTGATTCTGGCTGTTTCCATCGTTTCCATAGGCGGAGCAGCCCTGGGGCTCCCTGTGATTATTAAGCCGGGAGTGATTATAATGGCTGTGTCCTTTTCTGCCATTGTGGGTATTTTCTTCGGGATTTATCCGGCTTCCAAAGCAGCCAAGGCGGATCCCATTGACGCGCTGCGGTATGAATAAAAACAGGAGACAGAATATAAAGAAGGAGGCGGAGAGCCACGGGAGCCGGGCTGTCCTCCTCCCTTTGTTTTTGAGAGCACTCTTTGAGGAACAGAAATTTTCTATTTTGAAATCAGCTGCCGCGCTTTCTGGTATTCATTGACTGTGGTTTCTAAAAGCTCACAGGCTTTTTCCAGGGAGACATGTAAGGTCCTCATTATGGACTCAACATTGTTTACCAGGGACCGGGCGCTGCCACGTACTTCTCCGCGCGTCTCACCCTGGCGTATCAGTCGGTCATGTTCAAATTCCAGTACTTTACCGCCCATCTTTTTCACTCCTTCCAGAATTCTTTTTTCATTGCCTGCCACGTGTTCCAGGATAATTTCAATCAGACTTTTGAGTTCAGCGAAATCATACTCAGAAAGATTGTGATGATTCCGCATACTCCAAAGACGATTATAGATAGACTGATATTCTTTCAACAGATGCAAGAGCTTTTCGTCATTTGCTTCAATTTCAGGAAGCATTTTCTCATATTTCATAATATAGTATGGCAGAAAGAACAAAAGTTTTTTCTCAAAAATATCTTCTGAATTGTATTGGCCCACCTTTATAACCGGAGTTTGATAGTCCACTATGGTCTGACAGGGAAACTTTATATGGACTGTGAGAAAATCAGGGGTTTCTTTTGTATATCTCAGATAAAGCACGCAGGAATCCGGATATTTGATTGTATATTCATATCCGTTTTTTTCCGCATGTTTTAAGGCGATCAGGAAATCGTATTCTATCATTCGTATGGCCATGGTTCCGTCGGGATTGCTCTGGCATTCCAGATGATAATACCCATCAGCAATCTTTAAATAGGAATCCGTTATCACTTTGTTTTCTAAAAGCTCCATGTGCTCATTCTGAAGTGCAATGACCGGTTCGTTATCTGGATACTGTCTTGAAAACACTTCATTTACCAGGGGTATGACAAGGTGGGGCATTTTATCTATTATGGTACGGAAAACATCGTCGTATACAGTCCCACAGACTGGATCTTCCTGAATCAAAAAGTTTAAATCCTTCCTTTAGGAAAATGGGTCGTGAATCAATTTCTGATTTTATTATGTAACAGTTCAGCCATGCATCTTCTTGCCCGCGTACCGCGGACAAGAAGCGCCGGGCGTCCGCCCTATGAAGATTTA